>LUMV01000008.1_pt1 | contig 219075 bp, 207 predicted proteins | sample 729731 | NCBI WGS metagenome assembly LUMV01 (sample SAMN03860301, study PRJNA289734) | marine metagenome | biome: seawater column; feature: ocean; material: water; isolation source: Red Sea water column Station 192 - depth 200m | place: Saudi Arabia: Red Sea | collected 2011-10-15 | depth 200 m
GACCAGCGGAACGCTCCGCTGGTCGAGTAGCAGGGACGAGCTTGCGAAGTCCCTGCGTATCGAGACCACCCCGCAACGGACCAGCGCGAACCGACCCCCAGCGAAAGCCCAGAGTGGTCTCGATACGTCGGGCTCAGGCTCGTTCCTCGCCCAGCCCGACTACTCGACCAGCGAGACGTCCCGCTGGTCGAGTAGCAGCGACGGCGAGCGCCAGCGAGCTCGTCGGTGCGTATCGAGACCACCCGGCAACAGCTCCGCGCGGACCAACCCCCAGCGACAGCGTGGAGTGGTCTCGATACACCTCCCCTCGCTGGCGCTCGTGGAGGCACTCGACCAGCAAAACCCTCCGCTACTCGACCAGCGGACGCACCGCTGGGCGCGTGATCAGAGGGCGTTGAGCTGGTGGGCGAGGTCGTCGGAGACGCGGGCGACGAGGTGGGTGCCGTCGGACTCGTGCGCCAGCTCCTCGATCTCGCCGGTCTCGTGCACCTGGTTGAGGAGGTCACCGCGCTCGTAGGGCACCACGACCTCGACGCGCACCGCGGGTCGGGGCAGGTCGGCCTCGATGGCGGCGAGCAGCTCGTCGACGCCCTCGCCCGTACGGGCGCTGACGACGACGGCGTGCGGCTCGCGGGCGAGCAGCTGCTTGACCTCGAGCGGGTCGGCGGCGTCGGCCTTGTTGAGGACGATGATCTCCGGCACGTGCAGCGCCTCGATCTCGGCGAACACCTCGCGCACGGCCGCGATCTGGCCGGCGGGGTCGGGGTGCGAGGCGTCGACGACGTGGAGCACGAGGTCGGCCTCGGCCACCTCCTCCAGCGTGGAGCGGAACGCCTCGACCAGCTGGTGCGGCAGGTGTCGCACGAAGCCGACGGTGTCGGACATCGTGAACACGCGTCCGTCGCTCGTCTGCGTCTTGCGCGTCGTGGGGTCGAGGGTCGCGAACAGCGCGTCCTCCACCAGCACGCCCGCGCCGGTCAGCCGGTTGAGCAGGCTCGACTTGCCGGCGTTGGTGTAGCCGGCGATGACGACAGCCGGGACCTCGTTGCGCCGACGCCGCGCCTTCTTGATGTCGCGGGTGGTGCGCAGCGCCGTGAGCTCTCGACGCAGCTTCGCCATGCGGGACTGGATGCGACGACGGTCGGTCTCGAGCTTCGTCTCACCAGGACCACGACCACCGATGCCCTCGCCGCCGGCAGCGCGTCCACCGGCCTGGCGCGAGAGGTTGCCGCCCCATCCGCGCAGACGCTGGGTCTGGTACTGCAGCTGGGCGAGCTCGACCTGCGCCTTGCCCTCCGCCGACTTCGCGTGCTGCGCGAAGATGTCGAGGATCAGCGCCGTCCGGTCGACGACCTTGACCTTGGTGCGGTCCTCCAGGTTGCGCAGCTGGCTGGGCGCCAGCTCGCCGTCGCAGATGATCGTGTCGGCGCCGGTGGCCTGCACCGCCGCGGTGAGCTCCTCGACCTTGCCGCTGCCGATGAAGGTGGCGGGGTCGGGCCGTTGACGGCGCTGGAGCAGCGCGTCGAGGACGTCGGAGCCCGCGGTCTCGGCGAGCAGCTTCAGCTCGGCGAGGGAGTTCTCGGCGTCCTCCGCACTGCCCTCGGTCCACACGCCGACCAGCACGACCCGCTCGAGCCGCAGCTGGCGGTACTCGACCTCGGTGATGTCCTCGAGCTCGGTGCGCAGCCCGGCGACGCGCCGCAGCGACTGACGCTCGGCGAGCTCGAGTCCGTCGTGCGCGCCCTCCAGGTCGCGGTCGACCACGGGGTCGATGCCCAGCCTGCTGGCGACGTTCGTGTCGGACTCGCTCACGCGATCCACTCCATCTCTCCGGTGGCGACGATGCGGGCCGGTCCCGCGAGGACGACCCGGGTGGGCTCGACCGTGATGTTCAGGGTGCCGCCGGGGACGTCGACACGGTACGTCGTGGAGCCGGCGGCGTCGAGGGCGTGGTCGGCGAGCGCGGTAGCGATCCCGACGGCGCACGCGCCGGTGCCGCACGACCGGGTCTCGCCGGAGCCGCGCTCGTGGACGCGCATGGCGACGTGGTGGTCGGCGACCCGCTCGACGAACTCGACGTTGACGCCGTCGGGGTAGGTCGCGGTGTCGTAGCTGGGCGCCCGCAGCAGGGTGCCTGCGTCGGCGAGGGTGTCGACGAAGGTGACGGCGTGGGGGTTGCCCGTGCGCACGTCCTGCGCCTCCCACACGCGACCGTCGACCTCGACCTTCGACGTGCCGCGCACGTCGTAGCCGCCCATGTCGACGCTGAGCTGGTCGCCGTCGACGGTGACCACCTTGTCGCCGTCGCGGGTGCCGACGACCACGGGCGCGTCGGCCGGCACGAGGCCGGCGTCGATCAGGTGTCGGGCGAACACGCGGACGCCGTTGCCGCACATCTCGCTGACGGAGCCGTCGGCGTTGCGGTAGTCCATGAACCACTCCCCGGCGCTGGCGGCCGCCTCGGGCACGTCGAGCGCGGCCGAGCGCACCACGCGGAGCACGCCGTCGGCACCGAGGCCCGTGCGTCGGGCGCAGAGCGCCGCCACGAACGCAGGGTCGAGGTCGCCGTGCACCGTGCCGTCGTGGTCGGGGAGCAGGACGAAGTCGTTCTCGGTGCCGTGCCCCTTGAGCCAGGGGAAAGTCATACGTTCCAGTCTACGTCCGAGGGCCCGACGGAACCGGGTCGTCGCCGCGCACCGCGCGGAGCGCCTGCTCGAGGACGTCGTCGGCGTCGTGCGGCAGCCACACGACCCGCGGGTCCTGGTGGAACATCCGGTCCTGACGCCGGGCGAACGCACGCGTGCCGCGCACGGTCTCGGCGCGCGCCTCGGCGTCGCTCAGGTCGCCGTCGAGCAGCGCGAGCACCTGCTGGTAGCCGATGGAGCGCGACGCGGTGGGCGAGTCGGCCAGTCCGTGGTCGAGCAGGTCTCGCACCTCTTGGACCAGGCCCGCGTCCCACATGGCGTCGACGCGTCGGACGATGCGTTCGTCGAGCACGGGACGCGGGACGTCGAGGCCGAGCAGGACCACGTCGGGGTAGATCGACCGGTAAGGCGGGAGCGTGGCGACGAACGGCTCCCCCGTGATCTCCGTGACTTCCAGCGCCCGGACGAGGCGACGGCCGTTGCTGGGCAGCACATGCTCGGCGGCGTCGGGCGCGACCCGCCGCAGCTCCGCGTGCAGGGCCTCCGGCCCCTCCGTCTCGAGCCGGCGCTGGTACTTCTCGCGCACCCGCGGCACGGTGCCCGGGAACACGAAGTCGTCGACGACGGCCCGCACGTAGAGCGACGACCCGCCGACGAGGATCGGCGTGACGACGCGACGCAGGCAGTCCTCGACGGCGGCGCGGGCGTCGCGCTGGAAGGCGGCCACCGACGTGGCCTGGTCGACGTCGAGCACGTCGAGCAGGTGGTGCGGCACGCCACGCCGTTCCTCGGGCGTGACCTTCGCGCTGCCGACGTCCATGCCGCGGAACAGCTGCACGGCGTCGGCGTTGACGACCTCTCCGCCCAGCGCGAGGGCGAGGTCGACGGCGAGCGCCGACTTGCCCGACGCGGTCGGGCCGACGACGACCACGAGGCGTTCGGCACTGCTCACCTGGGGAGTCTCTCGTACGCTCGAGGCACACACGACCGCTCCCCCGCGACCGAGGAGAGATTCGATGGGCTTCCTGGACAAGCTGAAGAAGAACGCACCCGAGCTGAAGGCGAAGGCCTCCGAGCTGGCGCGCACGCAGAACGCGAAGATCGACCAGGGCATCGACAAGGCCGCCGGGCTGGCCGACAAGGCCACGAAGGGCAAGTACACGCAGAAGATCGACGGTGCCGCGGGCAAGGCGAAGGACGCCGCCGACAAGCTCGCCGAGGACGACCGTCGCGGCCCGGGCGGCACCGCGGGTCCTGCGCGCCCCTGACCCAGGTGGCGGTGGCGCTCAGCCCACCTGCCAGGACGCCACGAACCAGCCGACGCCGAACGGCGCCTCGTCGAGCGACAACTGCGCGCTGACGCGTGCGTGGTCGCGGTGCACCCGTGCGGCGACGGCGTCGCCCGCGACCCGCAGGGTCGTCGCACCCTGGCACCAGAGGTCGGCTGCGAGGGCGAGGTCGATGCCGCCGAGCGCATCGGGGTCGCCGTCGGCGAGGGCCGACGCGATCGCGGCGTCGAACGCGTCGGCGCGCCCGTCGAGGTGCCCGGGCGCCTTCTCGGTGCGGGTGGCGCTGCCGTCGGCCATGACGAGAACGGCGACGTCGTCGTCGAGGTCTGCCGCGTCGAGGGTCGCCGCGTAGCGTCGCGGTCCGTCCCAGCCGACGCTGTCGAGCAGCCAGGCGCCGACGGTGTGGGCGAGCCCTAGCGTGGTGCCACCCGCTGCACCGGCGGCGAGAGCGATGCCGTGCGGCTGCAGCGAGCCGCCGACCGTCTCGTCCGCGGGCAGGTCGTCGCCGTCGGGGCCGAGCACGACGACGACGCGCGGAGCACTCGCCACGAGGTCGCGCATCGCGTCGAGCGAGGCGTCGCGCAACGCCCCCGCCTCCTCGACGTCGCCGACGAGGGACCCGGCCGGTAGCACAGGCGGGTGGGAGCAGAAGGCCAGACGCGTCACGGGGCGAGCGTAGGCGGGACCTCGCGGGCCCGCTGGTCGAGCCCTTCGGCGCTCGGCGAGGACTGACGCCACGGCCCCCGCTCGAGCCGCCGCGCCGGTCGTCGCGTGGCACGATGACGACGTGCCTTCCTACCTCCCAGACGAGGACGTCTGGCGCTACGCACCGGCGCCCGTGGCGCGGGGGTGGCGGCGTCTGGCCGTCGTCGGTCCGCTCGTGGCGGTGCTCGTCGCGGTCGGGGCGGTGGGGGTGGCGCTGCAGGCGAGGTCCCAGGACACGCGCGGCACGTTGGACGACCCGCGCGTGACCCGCATGGTCGCGCAGGCCTGCGGCATCATGACGTCGGCCGTGGCGCAGGTACGGGTCGACGGTCCGGCGCGGCTGCGCGGCGCCCAGCTGGCCGACCAGAACCTCGAGGTGCGGCGGATGATCGACCGCGTGCGCACGCTGTCGCCGGCCGTGCGCCGAGCCGACCGTCCGCTGGAGGCCTGGCTCACCGACTGGGAGACGCTCCTCGCCGCCCGCGAGCAGTACGCCCGTCAGGTCTCGGGCGGCTTCCGCGGCGACTTCCGACCGCCGACCGCGGCCGACGGCAGCGGGCTGGAGCAGCGCATGGACCGCGCGGCCCAGGGCACCTGCCAGGTGCCGGCGACGCTCGTCGACCCGTTCGCGTACCAGGACGTCAGCGTCTGACGCGCCCGACGTACGTCAGGACCGACCGGACTCGGCCTTCGCCTTCGCTTTCGCCGCCTTCTTGAAGTCGCGGACCTTCTTGAGCGAGTCGGCGTCGACGACGTCGGCGACCGACCGGTAGCCCTTCTTGCTGTAGTCGCCGGAGACGGTGGTCCAGCCGCGCGGCTTCACGTCGAGCTGCTTGGCGAGCAGGGCGACGAAGATCTTGGCCTTCTGCTCGCCGTACCCGGGCAGTGCGGTGAGCCGCGCGAACAGCGCCTCGCCGGACTTCGCGTCCGTCCAGATGCGGGAGGCGTCGCCGTCGTACTCCTCCACCACGACCTGCGCGAGGGCCTGCACCCGTCCGGCCATGGACCGTCCGTACCGGTGGATCGCCGGCGGGGTCGCACAGAGGTCGGCGAAGGCGTCGGGCTCGGCCGTCGCGATCGCGGCCGGGTCGAGCGTGCCGAACCGGTCGAGGATCTTCGCCGGGCCGCGGAACGCGTGCTCCATCGGGTACTGCTGGTCGAGCAGCATGCCGACGAGGAGGGCGAACGGGTCGGCGCTGAGCACCTGGTCGGCGGCGGGGTCCTGGGCGATCTGGATGGCCATGGAACCATCCTGCCGCACCGGCGCGGGGCAGGGTCGTCGAGCGCGCCGCGCGACTCAGGCGGGCTGGGTGAAGGAGAGCAGCATCCGCGGCAGGGCGACGCGCATGGCCTCGACGTCGACAGGACGGTCGTCGACCAGGGAACCGAGGACCAGGGCGTCCCACGTGCCCATGAGGATCGTGCACACCTCACGGACGTCGAGGGTGAGCCGCAGGTCGAACGCGGCCAGGGCGGAGGTGAGCACATCGCCGATGCCGTCGAGCACGGCGTTCCACCAGCCGACGAACACGTCGCCGCCCACGTCTCCGCGCAGGCCCCTCAGCTGCATCTCGAGGTGGAGCTGGAAGTCGTCGCGGTCCGGGGGCTGCAGCAGCAGGAACCGTTCGAGGATGACGCCGGCGGCCTCCTCCGCCCCGAGGCCGTCGAGGGTGGTGAGGTCGGCCGCCTCCTTCAGCATGGCCAGGACGCGCTCCCGCTCCCGCTCCGTCAGGGCCACCACGAGCTCGTCCTTCGACGTGAAGTTGGAGTAGAAGGCGCCGCGCGTGAAGCCGGCCTCCTCGCACAGCCGCTCGACGGACACCCCCTGCAGCCCCTCGCGCACCAACAGGGACCGGGCAGCGTCGAGCAGGCGCTCGCGGGTGGCGGCCCGGCGGCGCGAGACCGCGTCGGCGGGCGCGGACTCGTCGGGGCGGCCGGCGACGGCGTCAGGCGTGGTGGACACGACATCAGGATACATTGATGTATTCAATACAGAACCGTATCGTGATGGACATGTCGTCCTCCCTGTACGAGCTCGGACGCCGGTGCTTCCTGCGGCCCGGTCGCGTCCTCCTCGCCTGGTTCCTGGTCGCGCTGATCGGCGCCGGTGCCGCGCTCGCGCTCGGCGACGGGACGCGCGACGAGTTCGACGTCCCCGGCACCGAGGCCAACGACGCCTTCGTCGACCTCGGCCGCACCTTCCCGGAGCTGTCGGGCCTCACCGCCTACGCCGTGGTGGTGGCCCCCGACGGCACGTCGATCGAGTCGCCCACGTCGAAGGCACTCGTCGGTCGCACGGTCGCCGCCCTCGAGCGGGTCGACGGCGTCACCTCCGTGACCTCCCCCTACGACGAGCTGGCACGAGCCGCCTCGATCTCGCGCGACGACCGCGCCGCCCAGATCCAGGTCTCCCTCGCCGGCGACCTCGGCGGGGTGACCGAGCGTCTGAAGAGCGACCTCCAGCAGACCGGCACCAGCCTCGACGACGCCGGCTACACGGTCGCGTTCGGCGGTGACGCCTTCTCCAACACGGGGCCGAAGCTCTCGATCATCGAGGTGATCGGTGTCGTCGTGGCGCTCGTCGTGCTCTACCGGATGTTCCGGTCGTGGCGTGCGGCCTTCCTGCCCATCATCACCGCCCTCGTCGGCGTGGTGGTGACGATGGAGCTGCTGTGGACCGCCACCGGCTTCCTGACGATCAGCTCGACCGCCCCGCTCCTGGCCCTCATGATCGGGCTGGCGGTGGGGATCGACTACGCGCTGTTCATCGTCTCGCGGCACCGCGAGCTCATGGCCGACGGCATCCCGGCCGACGAGGCCGTCGGGCGCGCCGTCGCGACGGCCGGATCCGCCGTGGTCTTCGCGGGCGTCACGGTGATGATCGCGCTGGTCGGCCTGTTCGTCGCCGGCATCCCCTTCCTCACCGTCATGGGCATCAGCGGCGCCGTCTCGGTGGCCGTGGCCGTCGCCGTGGCGCTGACCCTGCTGCCGGCCCTGCTCGGCCGGGCCGGCGACCGCCTGCAGCCCACGGCGAAGGAGAAGCCCGCTGGCGGCTTCTCGCGACGCTGGGTGCGCCTGACCACCCGCTTCCCGGCGGTCGCGATGGTCGTCGTGGTCGGTGTGCTCGCCGTCGGGACCCTGCCGGTGAAGGACCTGCAGCTCGCCCTCCCCGACAACGGCAGCGCGCCGACCGGCAGCACGCAGCGCGAGGCCTACGACCTCGTCGACCAGCACCTCGGCCCCGGCTACAACGGACCGCTGCTCGTCAAGCTCGACGTGATCACCTCCAACGACCCGCTCGGCGTCGTCGACGACGTCGAGCGCGACCTGCGGGCGACGAAGGGCGTGGAGACCATCGGTCTCGCCACCCCGAACCGCTCCGCCGACACCGCCGTCATCCAGGTGATCCCGACGACGGGTCCCGCGTCGCCCCAGACCGCCGACCTCGTGCAGCGGATCCGGGCCGAGGCGCCCCGCTGGGAGCAGGAGCACGGCGTGGACGTGTCGGTCACGGGGCTGACCGCCGTCGGCATCGACGTGTCCGAGCGCCTCCAGGACGCCCTCCTGCCCTTCGGCCTGCTCGTCGTGGGCCTGTCGGTGCTGCTGCTCATGGTGGTCTTCCGCTCCCTGCTCATCCCCCTCAAGGCGACGCTCGGGTTCCTGCTCTCCACGGGTGCTGCGTTCGGTGCCGTCGTCGCGGTGTTCCAGTGGGGCTGGCTCGCCGACCTCGTGCACCTGCAGGACACCGGACCGCTCATCTCCTTCCTGCCGATCCTGCTCATGGCCGTGCTGTTCGGCCTGTCGATGGATTACGAGGTGTTCCTGGTCTCGCGCATGAAGGAGGAGTACGTGCGCACCGGCGACCCCGACGAGGCGATCGTCGAGGGCTTCGTCGGCAGCTCGCGGGTCGTCACCGCAGCGGCGGTGATCATGCTCGCGGTCTTCGCGGCGTTCGTCCCCGAGGGCGACGAGAACATCAAGCCGATCGCCTTCGCGCTCGCCGTGGGGGTGTTCGCCGACGCGTTCCTCGTGCGGATGCTGTTCGTGCCGTCCGTCATGCGCTTCGCCGGTCACCGATCGTGGTGGCTCCCCCGCTGGCTGGCCACGCGCCTGCCCCATGTCGACGTCGAGGGCGAGGCGCTGCACCGCCGGGTCGAGCTCGAGACCTGGCCGCGTCCGCACTCGACCGCTGCCGTCTCCGCCGCCGGGCTCACGCTCGCGACGCCGGAGGGCATCGTCTACAACGACGTCACCACGGAGCTGCCGGCCGGCGAGTGGCTCGTGGTCCACGGGCCGAGCGGCAGCGGCAAGACCGCGCTGCTGCTCACGTTCGCCGGGCGCATGGCCTTCGACGAGGGACGGCTGCGCGTGGCCGGCCACCTCCTCCCGCAGGAGGCGCGCGACGTCCGCCGCAAGGTCTCGCTCGCGGAGTTCCGCGACGTCAACGACCTCGACCCGAACCTCACCGTCGACCAGCACGTCGCCGAGCGGCTGTCGATCCGCACCCTCGGCCTGTGGGTCTCGCGGTCGAAGGTCGCGCCCGTGCGTGGGCTGATGAACCAGGCCCTCGAGGCGGCCCACGTCGAGCACGGGCTGCCGTTCACCGACGTCGAGGGCTCGACACTCGTCTCCGACCTCTCGCGCCTGGAGCGCAAGACGCTGGGGATCGTGCTCGGCCTGCTGGCCCGACCGGAGGTGCTCGTCGTCGACGACGCCGACGACCTGCGCGCCACCGAGCACGTCGACCTGCTCTGGTCGACCCTCGCGCACCTGCTGGAGGACCGGCCGACCGCGCTCGTCGCGAGCGTGCAGTCGGCCACCTCTGCCCCCGCCCCGTCCCCGCGGCTCCACCTGCTGGAGCTCGACACCCGACGCACTCTCGATGAGCTGATGATCTGATGCTGCCCACCCCCTCCCTCCCCTGGTTCGAGCTCGCGCGGTTCCGTCGCAGCCGGCTCACCCGCCTGGCCGTGCTCGCCGTCGCGATCGTCCCGCTCTTCTACGGCGCGCTGTACATCTGGGCCAACATCGACCCGACCGGTCGGCTCGACCACGTGAAGGCCGCCGTCGTCAACGAGGACCAGATGGTCGAGGTCGCCGGCCGTGACGGCGAGAAGCAGCCCGTGGCCGTCGGCCGTCAGCTCGCCGCGAACCTCGTCGGCAACGACGACCGCAACAACTACGACTGGGTCCTCACCGACCCCTCCGACGCCCGCAGCGGTCTGGCCGACGGTCGCTACAAGGCGGTCCTCACGATCCCGCGCGACCTGTCGAAGGCGGCGACGTCGACGAGCGGCGACCCCGACGCGGCGGTCCAGGGCCGGCTCGACCTGAAGACGAACGACGCCGTCAACTTCGTGAACGGCCAGATCGCCGACCGCATCCTCGAGGCCGCGAAGTCGTCGCTGAACGCCCAGGTCACGCGCACCTACCTCGACAACCTCTACCTCGGCTTCACCGACATCAAGAGCTCCCTGGAGGAGGCGGCCGACGGCGCGGGCACGCTCGCCGACGGCGCCGGCCGGCTCGGCACCGGAGCCGACCAGCTGGCCGACGGCACCCGTCAGCTCAGCAGCGGTGCGGCGACGCTCGCCGACGGGAACCGGCAGCTCGCGGGCGGTGCGGAGCGGCTCGACGCCGGCGCCGGACAGCTCGCGAACGGTCTCGACCAGCTGCAGGAGCGCACCGCTCCCCTGCCCGGGCAGACCCGCCAGCTCGCCGACGGGGCGGAGCAGGTCGCGGGAGGCGTGGCGCAGCTCGACGCCGTCGTCCAACGCGTGGTGGGCGGCATCAACGGCAGCACCGGCCAGGTCCAACAACAGCTGCAGACCCTGGAGACGTCGCTGCGCGACGCCGCGCAGCGGTGCCGCGCCGACGGCGTCCCTGCGGCCACGTGCGCGAACCTCGACGCCGGCGCCGACGCCGCCGCGGCGGCCCGCACGCAGGTCGGCACCGTGACCGGGCGCGCCGACGAGATCGGACGGCAGTCGGCGCGCCTGAACGACGGGGCGCAGCGCGTCGCCGCCGGCAACCGCCAGCTCGCCGACAACGTCCCGACCCTCGTCGGGGCGATCGGCCAGGCCTCCGACGGCGCCGACCAGCTGCAGTCCGGCACGTCTCAGCTGGCCACCGGCGCGCGCGAGGCGGCCGGTGGTGCAGATCGGCTCGCGAGCGGAGCCAGCCGTCTGACCGACGGTGCCGACCAGCTCAGCGACGGCGCAGGCGCGTTGCGCGACGGCGCACTGCGACTGCAGGACGGCCTGACCGACGGCAGCGAGCAGGTGCCCGACTACACGAAGGACCAGCGCGAGAAGCTCGCCAAGACCGCGGCCACCCCGGTCACCGACGCCGCCGACCGGCTCAACGCCGTCGCGTCCTACGGCGAGGGCCTCGCGCCGTACTTCATGGCGCTCGCGCTGTGGGTGGGCGCCATGTCGATCTACCTCCTGCTGCGCCCGGTCTCCGCGCGCGCGATCGCCTCGACGACGAGCGCTGTACGCACGGCGCTGGCCGGGTTCGTGCCCGGAGCTGCGTTGTCGGTCGTGCAGGCCGTGCTGCTGGTCGGCGTGCTGCTCGGGATCGTCGGCGTCGACGCCTCGCAACCTGGCCTGCTGCTCGGTCTGGCGCTGCTCACCGGGCTGGTGTTCACGGCCATCAACCAGACCTTCATCGCCTGGTTCGGCGGGGCTGGACGCTTCCTGGCGATCGTGTTCGTCTGCCTGCAGCTGACCGCTGCGGGCGGGACCTACCCGATCGAGACCTCACCGTCGTTCTTCGGCTTCCTCCACGCGCTGCTCCCCATGACGTACGCCGTGCACGGGCTCCGCGCGGCGACGGCGGGCGGCACCACGGGTGTCGCGTTCGACGTCTTCGTGCTGGTCGTGTTCGCCGTGGGTGCCCTCGCCCTCACCGCGCTGGCGGCGAAGCGTCGCGAGCGCGTGACGATGACCGCCCTGCACCCGACGCTGCAGGTCTGACGGGTACCAGCCCCGACCGCCGCACCAGGCGCGTGACGGGTGGCACTCATGGTCCTCTCACGAGATCCTCACGGAATCTTGATGCTCTTCTGTGGCGTCCTGAACGGCGTTCACCTCGGTCCGGGCGCACCCTGGAGGAGCAGCCCCATCGGGGGGCCATGACCGTGGAGGAATGCCATGTGGACCACTGCGCAGCGCCGTCGCCTGACCGAGACCCCGTACGCGGACGCCCTCGACCGACATGCCGGGGCCGGCATCGCCTCGTTCCACGCGCTGCCCATCGGTTCGCTCGCCCACGCGCCCGACGGCGACGACTCCGCACTCGCTGAGCGCACCCGCCGGCTCTTCGGGAGCTACCTGGCGACCGAGCTGACCCTCGGCTCGCCCGAGCTCGACTCCTTCTTCCGCGCCCACCGCCAGCTGGCGCGGTCGCGGCGGCTGACGGCCGAGGCTTTCGGCGCCGACGACACCCAGTACGTGACCACGGGCACGACGGGCGCCAACCAGGTGGCGCTGGAGGCGCTGCGCGTCGCCGGCGCCAGGGTGCTCGTCGACCGCTCGGTGCACCAGTCCATCCACTTCGCCCTCGACCGCCTCGGCGCCGACGTCCTGTACGCACCGACGTCGCCGACGGACACCGAGCACGGCGTCATCACCGCGCTGCGCGAGGCGAAGGCCGCCGGGGTGGAGGTCGACGTCGTGGTCGTCGGGGTGTCCGCCTACGACGGGTCCCTGGTGCAGATGCGTCGCTTCCTGGGCGCGCTGCAGGAGCTGACCGCCGAGTCGGGCTGCCGGGTGCTCGTCGACGAGGCCTGGACGGCGATCCACGCGTTCCACCCGTGGCTGCGGCGGCTCACCGCCATCCACGCGATCCGCGAGACGCTCGCGGAGCACCCCGACTGGCCGGCGTCGTTCCTCGTGACGCACTCGACCCACAAGTCGATGCTCGCACTGAGGCAGGGCTCGTACCTGCACGTCATCGGGCCGGACACGCTCAAGGCCACCGTGCGCGCGGCGCTGTACCGCGTCCACACCACGAGCCCGTCGCTGCCGGTGCTCGCGAGCCTCGACATCGCGCGCGCCCACGCCGTCGCCGAGGGGACCGCCCTCGTCGAGCGAGCCCTCGCGCAGGCCGACCGGCTCAGGGAGCTCGCGCGCCGGGTCCCGTGGCTGGCCGAGCACCGGCCGGTGGCCACCACGAGCGCGTACCTCGCGGACCCGATGAAGGTGCACCTCGACCTCGGGACGCCCGAGCGCGCCCAGGAGGTGCGCGCAGCCCTGTTCGACGAGTACGGCATCTTCGTCTCGCGGCAGGACGGCTCGACGCTGCTGTTCACGATGCACGTCGGCGTGACCCCGGAGCAGGTCGACCTGCTGGTCGAGGCGTTGGAGAGCGTGTGCTGCCTCGATGCCCCGGAGTGCTCCTGCGGCGACGAGCGGTACATCATCGCCTACCCGCCGGGAATCCCCCTGCAGGTGCCGGGCGAGCAGCTGGCGGCACCACCGTCGCGCCGGGCGGGCGAGGAGCTGTACTCGACCTTCTGACCTGCCTGCCCTGCCGCCCGCGGCCCCGCCGAGCTCAGCGAGGGGTCAGCGGGCGCAGGCGGGGGCGTCGACGACCGGCAACGGGGCCGGAACGCCGAGCGACGGCATGCCGAGGGAGACCGCGGGGCGCACCTCGGTACGTCCCTGGCGAGCCTCCCACGCGTCGCCGGCCCGTGTGCGGCGGTAGGAGACGACGTCGGCGTCGCTGACGAGGTGGTGCGGTGCGGCGTGCGTGACGGTGACCTCGACGAGGTCGCCGGGGCGCACGTCGTGCCCGCCGGGCGCGAAGTGCACGAGCCGGTTGTCGCGCGCGCGACCGGTGAGGCGCTGGGTCTCGTGGTCCTTGCGGCCGCCGGCGGCGCTGTGGTCGGAGACGAGCAGCTCGACGGTGCGGCCCTCGAGCCGCTGGTTCTCCGCCCAGGCGGTCTCCTCGACGGCGGCGGCGAGGCGCATGTAGCGCTCCTGCACGACCTCCTTGGGCAGCTCGGGCAGGTCGGCGGCGGGCGTGCCCGGCCGGCGCGAGTACTGGAAGGTGAACGCGCTCGCGAAGCGCGCCTGCCGGACGACGTCGAGCGTCTCGGCGAAGTCCTCCTCGGTCTCGCCGGGGAACCCGACGATGATGTCGGTGGTGATCGCGGCGTCGGGCATCGCCTGGCGCACGCGGTCGAGGATGCCGAGGTACTTCTCCTTGCGGTAGGAGCGCCGCATCGCCTTCAGCACCCGGTCGGAGCCGGACTGCAGCGGCATGTGCAGCTGCGGCATGACGTTGGGCGTCTCGGCCATCGCGGCGATGACGTCGTCGGTGAAGTCCTTCGGGTGCGGGCTCGTGAAGCGCACCCGCTCCAGGCCCTCGATCTCCCCGCACGCGCGCAGGAGCTTGCCGAACGCGAACCGGTCGCCCAGCTCCACGCCGTAGGCGTTGACGTTCTGGCCGAGCAGCGTCACCTCGACGACGCCGTCGGCGACGAGCGCCTCGACCTCCGCGAGCACGTCGCCGGGCCGGCGGTCCTTCTCCTTGCCGCGCAGGGCGGGGACGATGCAGAAGGTGCACGTGTTGTTGCAGCCGACGCTGATGGAGACCCAGGCGGCGAACACGGAGTCACGCTTGGTGGGCAGCGTCGACGGGAAGACCTCGAGCGACTCGAGGATCTCGACCTGCGACTCCTCCTGCACCCGCGCCCGCTCGAGCAGGACCGGGAGCGAGCCGATGTTGTGCGTGCCGAAGACGACGTCGACCCAGGGCGCACGCTTCGTGATGGTGTCGCGGTCCTTCTGCGCGAGGCAGCCCCCGACGGCCACCTGCATGCCGGGGTGCTGGGCCTTGAGACTCGCGACGTGCCCGAGGTTCCCGTACAGCTTGTTGTCGGCGTTCTCCCGCACCGCGCACGTGTTGAACACGACGAGGTCGGGGATCGCGGCGCCCCCGTCGGCGTCCGACGTGTGCTTGGCGTACCCCGCGGTCTCCAGGAGCCCCGACAGCCGCTCGCTGTCGTGGACGTTCATCTGGCACCCGTAGGTGCGCACCTCGTAGGTCTTCGCCGTCGGCGTCGCTGCAGCAGTCATGACCGCTCAATCGTACGTGCCGGGCGGCACCCCTTGGACGACGGCGGGCGCCGGCGCCCAGCGACCGTGAGGTCACCGAACGCCGACGCCCGTGGTGGGTCGCAGGTCAGGGACGGATGGCGTCCCGCTGCATCTGCTGGCGCAGCTCGCTCGGCGCCGGGGTGGCGCTCTGCGTGCGGGCGGTCGCCTGCTCGGGCACCGGCTGCGGGAGCGGCTGGCACACGACGTCGGCGCGGTTGCCCGACACCCGTCGCGGCAGCTTGCCGGTGAGCAGGTAGTCGGCGATGCGGTTGTCGGTGCACGCGTTGCCGCCGAGCGACCCCGAGTGCGTCGTGCCGCCGGAGACCGCCACCAGGCGCGCGCCGGGGTAGCGCTTGCGGACCTCGATGCTGCCCGCGTAGGGCGTGGCGGCGTCGTACGTCTCGTTGATCATCAGCACGCTCGTCGACTTCGCGCCCTTCACCCGGACGGGCTGGTGCGCCTTGGCCGGCCAGTGGCGGCACGGCTCGTTGTACCAGGCGTTCGCCCACGTCTCGAACGGGGCGATCGCGTCGAGCGCCCAGTTGTCGCGCGCCCACTTCTCCCAGCTCGTCGGCCAGGCGGCGTCCGTGCACTGGACGCCCAGGTACACCGCGTAGCCGTTGTCGTCGCCGTAGCCGCTCGCGTCGAGGTACGCGGCGTTCAGCGACGCGACGTCGCCCTGGTTGACGAAGTCGGAGAAGACCTGCGCCAGGTCGGTCCACGTCGACTGGTAGTAGCCGGCGTACAGGAAGGAGTCGTTCCACTCGCTGCCACCCAGACGGTTGCCGTCGGCGTCCGCGACGGGCTCGTCGTAGAGCTTCTCCTGCGTGTCGTAGAAGAGGTTGCGGACGGCGCGGGTGGTCGTGCCGAGGTGGTAGACGTCGTCGTAGCGGGCGATCCAGGCGAACCAGCGGTTCACGTTTTTGTCGAACGGCTCGTTCTGGTTCAGGTTGCCCTGGTACCAGACGTCGCGCGGGTCGACCGTGCCGTCGAAGATCATGCGGCGCACGTGCGACGGGAACAGCGAGGAGTACACCTGGCCGAGGTAGGTGCCGTAGGAGAAGCCGTAGTAGTTGATCCGCTTCTGGCCGAGCGCGATGCGGATCTGGTCGAGGTCCTTCGCCACGTCACGGGTCGTGAGGTGGTCGAGGATCGGCCCGTTCTTCTCGGCGCACGCCGTCGTGTAGGCGTTCGTGCGCGCGAACCACGCGTCGCGGATCTCGGTGGTGCTCGGCTCGTAGCGGGGACGGTCGTACCCGCCGTAGTTCGGGTCGCACGAGACGGCCGGAGCGCTCTGGCCGACGCCTCGCGGGTCGAAGCCGATCCAGTCGTAGGCTGCACCGGCGTTCTTCGGGATCGCGCCGCCCAGGCGCGACAGGCCGAGGCCAGAGCCGCCCGGTCCGCCCGGGTTCACGAGCACGACACCCTGGTACTTGCTGCGGGCCACCGTGTGCTTCACGCGCGAGATCGCGATGGTGATCTTCGTGCCGCGCGGCTTCGCGTAGTCGAGCGGCACCTTGACGCGGGCGCACTGGGCACCGGCGCGCACGAGCCCCGGGCCGCTGTCACCGAACGACGCACACGAGCCCCAGCTGACCGACGGCGCCTGGGCCGCAGCGCTCGGCGGTGCTGCCTCCGCCGTCGCGGGCAGCGCGAGCGTGAGCGCGCCGACCGAGACGATCGCGAGCGCACCGGACATCCACTTCTTCATCCGACATCCTCCACCGTGAGAGGTTCCTCCCCGATGGAGGACCGTCGGACACCGTCACACGCGGTGGATGCGGGGCGCAACCACCCGAAGGTCACGATCGTGAAAACTTCACGACCGTCACCGGCACGGTCAGGACGTCGGAGCGGCGATCTCCAGCGCGATCCCGTCGGGGTCTCGGAACTCCAGGATCGCCTGCCCGCCGACGTCCTTGACGTCCTCGTGCAGGATGCCGAGGTCGTCGAGCACCGCGACGGCGTGGTCGAGCGCAGCGCGGTCGGCGACGGCGAGGCTGAGGTGGTCGAGCCCGATCCGGTCTTCGTCGAAGGAGTCGTCGCCTGGAGCGACCGGGCGCAGGCCGAGGAGTCCTCCGGGGAACTGGTAGATCACGCCACCGAAGAGGAAGGAGAGCTGCTCCCGCGTCTGCTCGTCGGGGTCCTCCGGCAGCTCGAACGCGACGTCGAAGCCGAAGACGTCGTCGTAGAAGCGGCGCGAGACGTCGATGTCGCGGACGGTGAGGCGGACGTGGGCGAAGTCGGTGGCGGCGATGGGCACGAAGGCTCCTTGGAGTGGGCGGGACGTGCCTCCACGCTCACACGGGTCGGGCCCGACCGCGACGCGAACGCCGGCCTCAGAGGTCGGCGAGCAGCTGACGCATGCGGTCGATCTCGGCCGTCTGGTCCGCCGCGATGCTGGTCGCCAGCTCGTTGACCTGCAGGTCCGCACCCTCGCGCACCACCGTGTCGACCATCTCGATGGCGCCCTGGTGGTGCATGATCATCAGCTCCAGGAACAGCCGGTCGAAGTCCTTCCCGCGCGAGGCCTCGAGTTCCTCCAGCTGCGCCTCGCTCGCCATCCCGGCCATGTCGTGGACGTCGCCGCCGTGCGAGCCGTGGCCACCGTGGCGGCCCATCGGGATGTTGCCACCTTCGATCTGCTCCTTCGTCGGCGCGTCGAGACCCTGGTCGGTGAGCCACCCGGCCATGAAGACGATCTCGGGGCGCTGGGCCCCGTCGATGCGGTCGGCCATGGTGCGCACGGCCTTGCTCCCCCGCGCGTCGGGGGCGAGCTGGGCCATCTGCAACGCCTGCGCGTGGTGCGGGATCATCATCTGCACGAACTCGACGTCGGCGTCGTTCGCCCGCGCCCGCTCGATCTCGGGCGCCTCGTCGAGCACCTCGGCCTTCTCCCCCGGCTTGCCCGGCTGGATCACGGCACCGTCGACCTGCCGTGACCGGTCGTCGCCCGAGCAGCCCGAGAGCAGCACCGCCGACGCGGCCAGTGCCACCGTGACGCCCCGCAGAGGTCGTCGCATCCGAGTCCCCTTCCCCCGAAGTGGAGCCGTCATCAGATCGTCATCGACGGACCCGCGCGGGCCCTTGTCGCCGTGACGGCTTTCGGGTGAGGATAGCCGGACATCGGGGGAAGGACACACCACATGCGTCATGCACGCAGACGGGCCACGACGGCCCTGCTCGGAGCCGCCGCCACCGGCGCGCTCACCACCGCACTGCTCTCGCCCTTGGCCGCCGTGGCCGAGGAGAGGACCGAGGAACGGGTCGAGACCCGTCCCTCGAAGGAGTGCAAGGGCGAGCGCACGTTGTCGGAGGCCGACCGCCTCGCCGGCAACTGCCTGCCCGGCAACGACACGGCGCGGATGAACGCCAGCGGCGTCGACCTCGCACCCGGCGAGGAGGCCAGCAGCGCCAACGTCAAGCGCCTCGCCACCATCGCCAAGCAGGGCGCCTTCGCCTCGGAGGATGCCCTCAACAGCGACCTCGCGTTCCAGGGCAAGTACGCCTTCGCCGGCAACTACAACGGCTTCACGGTGTACGACATCTCCAAGCCGGCGAAGCCGAAGACCGTCGCGCAGGTCGTGTGCGCCGGGGCCCAGAACGACGTCTCCGTGTACGACGACGTGCTCATCCTCAGCACCGACTCCTCGCGCAGCGACTCCTCGTGCGAGAGCACCGCCCAGTCGGCGACCATCAAGGACTCGTGGGAGGGCATCAAGGTCTTCGACATCTCCGACCCGCGCCGTCCGGAGTACGTGGCCGCGGTCGAGACGCCGTGCGGCTCGCACACGCACACGCTCGCGCCCGGCAAGAGCAAGGGCGCGAAGGGCAAGGGCAAGGTCGACGACCTCTACGTCTACGTGTCCTCGTACGCGCCGAACGCGGCGTTCCCGGACTGCCAGCCGCCGCTGGACTCCATCAGCGTCGTCAAGGTGCCGCTGAAGAAGCCGTCCACGGCGCGCATGATCTCCCAGCCCGTGCTGTTCCCCGACGGCGGCAACCCGGCCGGCGGGTACTCGCGGGAGACGAGCGGCTGCCACGACCTCACGGCCTACCCGAGCAAGGACATCATGGCGGGCGCCTGCATGGGCGACGGCATCCTGCTCGACATCGAGGACCGGGAGAAGCCGAAGGTCACCGAGAACGTCCGCGACACCGAGAACTTCGCGTTCTGGCACTCGGCGACCTTCAACAACGACGGCACGAAGGTCGTGTTCACCGACGAGCTGGGCGGCGGTGGCGCGCCCACCTGCAACCCGACGGTCGGCGACACCAAGGGCGCCAACGGGATCTACGACATCACCCGCTCCGGCGACTTGGAGTTCAAGAGCTACTACAAGATTCCCCGGACCCAGGCCAACACCGAGAACTGCGTCGCCCACAACGGCTCGCTGGTCCCGGTGAAGGGCAAGGACATCATGGTCCAGGCCTGGTACCAGGGTGGCTGGTCGATGTACGACTTCACCGACTCGGCCAACCCGAAGGAGATCGCGTGGCACGACCGTGGCCCGAACGACGCCGAGCGTCTCGTGGTCGGCGGTCCGTGGTCGACGTACTACTACAACGGCCACATCTACTCCAACGAGATCCAGCGAGGTTTCGAGGTGTTCCGCGTCGACGACCGTCGCATCAAGGGAGCCGAGCGGGTGAGGTTCAAGGAGCTCAACCCGCAGAGCCAGCCGCGCTACCGCGAGTAGGTCTCCCACCCTCGCGGTCCTGAGACGTCGGCCGCCGTGCGCAGCTCCCCTGCGACGGCGGCCGACGTGTGTCCGGACGGTTGCCGACGTCCCGCCGGCCGTCGCTTCAGGTGACGATTCGATTGCGGACTTGCAGGACGGGGCGGTGTCGCGGATAGGTTGTCGGCCATGGCTGACACACCCATGGTGGCCATGCGGGGGGTCCAGAAGCACTTCGGGTCCCTGCATGTGCTGCAGGACATCGAGCTCGACGTCGCACGCGGCGAGGTCGTCGTCGTGATCGGGCCGTCGGGCTCGGGCAAGTCGACGCTCTGCCGGACGATCAACCGCCTCGAGACGATCGACGCGGGCGAGATCACCGTCGACGGCGAGCCGTTGCCGGCCGAGGGCAAGGCCCTCGCCCAGCTGCGCGCCGACGTCGGGATGGTGTTCCAGTCCTTCAACCTCTTCGCCCACAAGACGGTGCTCGAGAACGTGACCCTTGGCCCGATCAAGGTGCGCGGACAGTCGAAGTCCGACGCCGAGGCGCGCGCCATGGAGCTGCTGCGCCGGGTCGGCGTCGACTCGCAGGCGCAGAAGCTGCCGGCCCAGCTCTCCGGAGGCCAGCAGCAGCGGGTCGCGATCGCGCGGTCGCTGGCCATGGAGCCGAAGGTCATGCTCTTCGACGAGCCGACGTCGGCGCTGGACCCGGAGATGATCAAGGAGGTCCTCGACACGATGGTCGACCTCGCCCGGGGCGGCATGACGATGATCGTCGTCACCCACGAGATGGGCTTCGCCCGCACGGCCGCCGACCGCGTCGTGTTCATGGCCGACGGCCGGATCGTGGAGCAGAACACCCCGCACGAGTTCTTCAGCGCTCCGCGCTCCGACCGTGCGAAGGACTTCCTCGGCAAGATCCTCAACCACTGAGCCTCCTGGAAGTACCCAACCAACCGATCGAGGGGAACACACCATGAAGGTGCGCACCATCAAGCTGGCCGCGGTCGCGGCGGCGGTCGTACTGGCCGCGTCGGCCTGCGGCAACGCAGGCGAGGACGACGGCACGACCGCGTCCGGCAACGAGTACGAGGTCGTCGACAGCCCGGACTTCGAGGCTGGCACGCGCATGGCCGACCTGGCCGAGGCCGGCACGGTCAAGATCGGCGTGAAGTTCGACCAGCCCGGTGTCGGCTTCCGCGCCGCCGGGTCGGACACGCCGACCGGCATCGACCCGGAGCTCGGCAAGATCATCGCCGGCCAGCTCGGCATCGAGCCTGACAAGATCGAGTGGGTCGAGACCATCTCCGACAACCGCGAGCCGTTCCTGCAGAACGGCACGGTCGACTTCGTCATCGCGTCGTACTCGATCACCGACGAGCGTCGCAAGGTCGTCGGCCAGGCCGGCCCGTACTACGTGACGGGGCAGAGTCTGCTCGTCGCGAAGGACGACGACTCCATCAACGGCCCGGACGACCTGTCGGGCAAGAAGGTCTGCTCCGTCACTGGCTCGACGTCGATCAAGACCGTCGAGGAGGAGTACGGGGCCACGCCTGCCGGCTTCGACACCTACTCCGAGTGCGTCGACCAGCTGAAGAACGGCTCGGTCGACGCGGTCACCACCGACGGTGCGATCCTGCTGGGCTACGCGGCCCAGGCGCCCGACGAGCTGAAGGTCGTCGGCGAGCCGTTCTCGGAGGAGCGCTACGGCGTCGGCTACAGCAAGGACGCCCCGGAGCTGTGCCAGTTCCTGAACGACAGCATCGAGAAGGCGTACGACGACGGAGACTTCGAGAAGGCCTTCGACGCGACGCTCGGCAAGTCGGGCAACGACGTCCCGGCGAAGCCGACGCTCGACGCCTGCGCCTGATCCCCGCGGCGGTCGCCGGGCCCACGACAGGCCCGGCGACCGTCGCTCCACCCTGCGATCCCCCACGGAGGTGACGTGGACGCGTTCACCGAGAACTTCGACCTGGTGCTCTCCGGCTTCGGCGAGACGCTGAAGCTGCTCGTCGTGTCAGGGCTCATCGCCCTCGTCGTCGGCACGCTCGTCGCGGTCGCGCGCGTCTCCCCCGTGCCCGTCCTGCGTGGTGTCGGCATCGGCTACGTGACGATCTTCCGCAACACGCCGCTGCTCGTGCTCATCCTGCTGACCTACTACGGGCTGCCCGAGCTCGGCATCGACTTCGGCTTCTTCGTCATGGTCACGATGGCGATGGGCCTGTACACGGCCGCCTTCGTCACCGAGGCGATCCGGTCGGGCATCAACGGCATCGGCCTCGGCCAGGCCGAGGCGGCCCGCTCGCTCGGCATGCCGTTCTCCCTGACGATGACGCAGGTGGTCCTGCCGCAGGCGTTCCGGCTCACCGTGCCGCCGCTGGCGAGCGTGATGATCGCGCTGACGAAGAACACGTCGCTCGCGGCCGTCTTCGGCATCGCCGAGGCGACCTTCCGCATGAAGGGGCTGAGCAACGACTACGCCAGCGAACGGGTGGTCATCTTCGCCGGGATCGCGCTCGGCTACATCCTCATCGTCGAGCTGATCTCCTTCGGCGCCAACCGCTTCGAGAAGGCCTGGAGGGTCGCATGAGCAACGCCTCGGTCCTGTTCGACGTGCCCGGCCCGCGGGCCGCACGTCGCCACCGCATCGCCGGCGTCGTCACCGTCGTCGGCATCCTCGCCCTGCTCGCGCTCGTCGTCTGGAAGCTCTGGTCGGAGGACCAGCTGACAGCGCAGCAGTGGGAGCCGTTCGTCACGCCACGCCTCGTCGACCTGCTGCTGCAGGGTCTGCTGGACACGCTGCGTGCCGCCGGACTCGCCATCGTCGGCGCGGTCGTGCTGGGTGTCCTGCTGGGCGTCGGCAAGCTCAGCGACCGCGCCGTGGTGCGGTGGCCGTCGTGGCTCGTGGTCGAGTTCTTCCGCGCCGTCCCACTCTTGCTGCTCATCATCTTCGTGTGGGGGCTGGCCGGGAACCCGAACGGCGTCATCTTCCCGCTGGTGGTCGGGCTGGTGCTCTACAACGGCTCCGTCCTCGCCGAGGTGTTCCGCGCCGGCATCAACGCGGTGCCGCGCGGGCAGGCCGAGGCCGGGTACGCGCTCGGGCTCACGAAGTCGACCGTCACGCGGATCGTCCTGCTGCCGCAGGCGGTGAAGATCATGTTCCCGTCGATCATCAGCCAGTGCATCGTCGTCCTCAAGGACACCAGCCTCGGGTACGCGATCCTCGCGCCGGGACTCACCGTGGCCGGTCGGGACATCTTCCGGACGTTCGACAACCGTCTGGCCACCGCGCTCGTGCTCGCGGCGATCTACATCGTGCTGAACCTGCTGCTGACGTTCATCGGTGAGGGGGTCCAGAAGCGCTACGTCGGCACCAGCCGCCGTGGCGGAGCGGTGGGCGCGACGACGGGCGCCTGAGCGTCAGCGCTTCTTGGGCGTGACCCAGAGGTGGATGGTGCCGGCCACGGTGACCGTGCCGTCCTTCAGGGCGGCCGTGACGCGGACCGGGACGTCGGGGCCGTCGGCCCAGGCCTCGGGTTCGGACTCGGCGGTGCAGACGAGGTCGCCGTCGGACTTCGCCAGGTACTGCACGTCCATGCCCTTGGGTAGCCAGCGGTGGTCGCTCGGGCAGGTCGCCTCGGCGAGCAGTCCCATGGCGGCCTCGAGACCGTTGCACGCTGCGATCGCGTGCACGGTGCCGATGTGGTTCTGCACGCTGCGCCGCTTGGGGATGGTGATCTGCGCGAAGTGCGGCTTCATCTCCTCCACGCGGAGGTGGATCGAGGCGAAGTAGGGCGCCTTTTGTCCGTAGAAGATCGAGAACAGGCGCTTGCCCTGCGGGAGCGCTGACATCTTCTGGTACACGTCGAGGGTGCTGGGCATGCGCGCGAGTCTAGGACGCTGACAGCGACGCTGTCTGCGTCGCCGGGCCGAGTGTGGCGAACCGCTCAGTAGGGTGAGGCCGTGAACCTGTCGATGACGTCGTACGCGCTGCTCGGTCTGCTCGCGTTCGACGACATGTCGCAGACGACGGGTCTGACGGGCTACGAGCTGAAGCAGCGGGCGGACCGCACGCTCAAGTTCTACTGGACGTCGCCGGCGATGAGCCAGATCTACACCGAGCTCGACAAGCTGCTGGAGCGTGACCTCGTGCACGCCGTGGAGCACGTCGAGGGCCGTCGCACGACCCGCCGGTTCCGGATCAGCGACGAGGGTCGCAGCCAGGTCGAGCGCTGGTTGTCGGCGCCCGTCGACGACCCGTTCCCGGTGCTCAAGCACCCGGTGGCGTTGCGCCTGCTGATGGGCCATCTGACGTCGGCCGAGCACGTGCAGGAGATGCTCGAGGACTATCTGATCCGCCTCGCAGACCGGCGGCGTGAGCTCGAGGCCGTCCGTGAGCTGCTGGGCGACGTCGAGGAGGTGCGGTACGCCGCGCGCGTGGCCGAGTGGGGGTTGTCGTACTACGACAGCGAGCGCGAGATCGTCGAGCGGATCCGGCGCGACGTCGAGGAACGCGGCTGAACCGCGCTCCTCGACGGGTCGCTCAGGTGGAGACCAGCGGGTCCCACGTGACGCCGGAGTCGTCGGCGTCGAGCTCCTCGCGGACGACGTCGAAGGCGACCTGCGGTGAGTACCCCTTGCGGGCGAGCATGCCGGTGAGCCTGCGGATGCGGGTGGTGTCGTCGAGACCGCGCAGGGAGCGCAGCTTCTTCTGCACCAGCCGGTGGGCCGCCTGACGTTCGGCGTCGGGGTCGACGTCGGCGAGCACGTCGCGGGCGAGGTCGTCGGCGATGCCCTTGCGGCGCAGCTCGAGGGCGAGCACCTTGGTGGCGAGCCCCTTGCTGCGCGAGCGTGACTCGACCCAGGCCCGCGCGAACGCGGCGTCGTCGACGAGGCCGACCTCCTCGAACCGGTCGAGCAGGCGGGCCGCGACGTCGTCGGGCACGTGCTTGCGGGCCAGTGCCTCGGCGAGCTCGGCGCGGCTGCGCGGCGAGTCGGTGAGCTTGTTCAGCAGGATGGTCCGGGCGACCGACTCGACGTCGGCGTCCGGGTCCTGCTGGACGTCACGTGGCGCGTCGGTCGGCGCCGGCGGCTCGTGTCCCCCGGCCACGCTCAGAACTCCGTGGCCGGCAGGTCGACGTCGTCGACCTCCTCGTCGAGCTGTGCACCGACACCGAGGTGCTCCTTGACGCGCTTCTCGAGCTCCTCGGCGAGGTCGGGGTTGTCCTTGAGGAACTGGCGTGCGTTCTCCTTGCCCTGGCCGAGCTGGTCGCCCTCGTACGTGTACCAGGCGCCGGCCTTGCGGACCATGCCGGTCTCGACGCCGACGTCGATCAGGCTGCCCTCGCGGCTGATGCCCTGGCCGTACATGATGTCGAACTCGGCCTGCTTGAACGGCGGCGCGAGCTTGTTCTTGACGACCTTGACGCGGGTGCGGTTGCCGACCATGTCGGTGCCGTCCTTGAGCGTCTCGATGCGGCGGACGTCGAGACGGACCGAGGCGTAGAACTTGAGCGCCTTGCCGCCCGTGGTGGTCTCGGGCGAGCCGAACATGACGCCGATCTTCTCGCGCAGCTGGTTGATGAAGATGGCGGTGGTGCCGGAGCCGTTGATGGCACCGGTCATCTTGCGCAGCGCCTGGCTCATGAGACGGGCCTGCAGACCGACGTGGCTGTCGCCCATCTCGCCGTCGATCTCGGCCCGGGGCACGAGGGCGGCGACGGAGTCGATGACGATGATGTCGAGCGCGCCGGAGCGGATGAGCATGTCGGCGATCTCGAGCGCCTGCTCACCGGAGTCGGGCTGGGAGACCAGCAGCGCGTCGGTGTCGACGCCCAGCTTGCGGGCGTAGTCGGGGTCGAGCGCGTGCTCGGCGTCGATGAAGGCTGCGACGCCACCGGCCTTCTGGGCGTTGGCCACCGCGTGCAGCGCGACCGTCGTCTTGCCGGAGGACTCCGGGCCGTAGATCTCGACGATGCGCCCACGCGGCAGGCCGCCGATGCCGAGCGCGATGTCGAGGGCGGTGGCGCCGGTGGGGATGACGCTGACCGGGACGCGGCCCTTCTCACCGAGGCGCATGACGGCGCCCTTGCCGTAGTTGCGGTCGATCTGGGCGATCGCGTTGTCGATCGCCTTCTCGCGCTGGTCGCTCGTCACGGCGGTGACGGGCGCGAGGGGGGACTTGGGAGGCATGCGCTGGTCCGTTCTGCTCGGTGGGTGGCCGGTCGTCTACGACGCTAGGGGCCACCTCAGACATCTGGAGCCTCGTCGACCCCGCCTGTGGACAGCGACACCCTTCGCGTCAACCGTGTGCACAACCGTAGTACGAACACCTGTTCGAGCGGGTGCGACACGCCGGGACGTGCGTGTGTGGCGTTTCCGGGGTCGCCGCTGCGCTGCCTCGGCCTTCGCTGGGGCTGGTCACCGAAAGGGCCTCGACCGGACGGCTGGCATCGGCGATGGTCCGGGGTCTCGGGCTGTGGCTCGCGCTCGGGGTCGCCGCAGGATTCTGCGTTGGCTACGGGATCCCGTCGTGAACGCATCATCCTTCGGCCACGACACCCCTATCGGTGGATCTTCAACCGCAGGACGGTTCCTGAGGGTGCAGGTCCACCGATGGTGGCGGAGGGTCACTCGACCTACACGGAGGACCCGGACGAGGAGGCCTCGTCCTGGGTGGTGCTGCCGGACGGGGCCTGGTCGAGGCCGTCGGTGCCCGTGCCGTCCTGCGACGGGGGTGCGAGCTGGCCGTCGGGCGGAGTGGGGAGCTGACCGTCCTGGCCCATCGGGCCGCCGGCGCCGCCCGGGCCGGTCTGTCCCGTCGGACCGCCCTGCGAGGTCGTGCCCGGCGACGACGCGGGGCCCTGGCCGGCGACGGCGTGGCCGGTGGCGAAGCCACCCCCGAAGAGGGCGAGGGCGAGCACCACCGCGCCGGCGGCGACGGCAGCGGTCCGGCGTGGGCGCTCGGAGCTCGGCTCGACCGGCTCGTCGTCGGGCCGCGCGACCACGACCGTCTGCGGCGCGGTCGGGTGCTCGACGGTGTCGTCGACGTCGTGGGGGCGGATGGTGTCCGTGGTGCTCATCGTGGCTCCTTCGTCGGACCACTCGGCCCGTCGACCTCCACGATGGTCGGTCACCTTCGGCGCCCGCCGTGCCCATCCTGTGCGTCGCCCATGAGGGACACGGCTTCAGCGCTCGCGCGCGGGAAGCTCCAGGCTGGCGTGGACGGCGCGCCACACGACCTTGGGGTCGACACCCGCCTCGAGGGCCTCGCTGGCCGTCCGGCCGTCGAGCTCGGCCATGACCTGCGTCGCGGCCCAGACCCGCGCGTACCCCGGGCCGAGGTGGAGGGTCATCCGCTCCCAGAACTCGCTGTGCCTCATCGCGGCCAGCATGCCACGCGACACCCGGCGTCGGCGGGCCGGCCGTCAACCCAGCGCGACGATCTCGGCGAGCAGCCGGCGGTCGAGCGGACGGTCGGCGTGGATGATCCGGGCCGGGCCGTCGGCCCACGGCTCGACGTGGACCCGCTCGAGACCGGCCTGCTCGCTCACGCGGCCCGAGGCCGGGTTCGTCTCCATCGATCGCGCGACGACGGGCCAGTCGGGCTGCGTGCGCTGCGCGGCCCCGAGGGCGACGCTCGCGACCCACGTGCCGAGGCCGTGGCCCCAGACGCTCGGCGCGAGCCGGAAGCCCAGGTTCCACCAGCCGCCGCGGGGCGACACCCCACCGGTCCCGACGACGTCGCCGCGCACGGTGACGGCCCACTCCCCCAGGCCGCTCTCGCGCCAGTCGCGCTCGGCACGCTCGGCCAGCGCGACGCTGCGCTCGCGCTCGACGAACACGCCCTCGGGGAAGTGTCGCCAGGTCTCAGGATCGGAGTAGACGGCGTGCACGGCGTCGACGTCGTCGAGCACGAGCGGACGCAGGCCCCAGTCCGACGGGTTCATCGCGACACCACTACCGGTCCCGTCGTCGCCACCATGGCGTCAGCATGGCAGGCGCGCCCCGACGGACGGACGTCAGGCTCGGACCGCGTGCGTCAGGCCGCAGAGGCCGAGACCTCGCCCGGGGTGATGCTCGAGACGCTCGCGAGGTCGGTGGCCTCCTCGATGGCCAGCAGGGTGCTGACGTCGAGCAGGACCTTGCTGAGCGGGACGTCGAGCGCGGCGGCGAGAGCTGCGAGCAGCTCCGAGCTGGGCTCCTTCTGCCCGCGCTCGACCTCGGAGATGTAGCCGAGCGACACCCGCGCCTTGGCGGACACGTCGCGGAGCGTGAGTCCCTGCGCGACCCGGCGGGCGCGCAGCACCTCACCGACCAGCTGCCTCATGGCGGTCATGGTCCACCTCCTCCGCGTGGGTCACGTCGGGATCAACGTCGCTCGACCGGAGGTGATTCCCCGGTCTCGTGACAGGTCCTACTCACAGAGCGTAGCGACCAGGGACGACAGCGCAGCACCGACCGTCCCCCGACGGACGGCGTCGCGGTCGCCGTCGAGGTGCAGCGGCTCCGACCGCAGGCGGTGGTCGGGTCCGTCGAGGCCAACGAAGACGGTGCCGGCCGGCTTGCCCTCGTTCGGGCTCGGGCCGGCCACGCCCGTCGTCGCGATGCCCCAGTCGGCGTCGAGGAGACGTCGCACACCGTCGGCCATCTGCGCGGCCGTGCCGGGGTCGACAGCACCTCGCCGCGCCAGGTGCTCGCCGTCGACGCCGAGCACCGACTCCTTGACCCGCGTCGCGTACGACACGACGCCGCCCACGACGACGTCGGACGCGCCGGGCACGTCGACGAGCGCCGCGCACAGCAGGCCGCCCGTGAGGGACTCAGCGCACGCGATCGTCTCGCCCCGCTCCCGCAGGAGCCGGACGGCCTCGACCGCGGCCGGCAGGGGTGTCACGCCGCGCTCTTCGCGTCCCGTCGCAGGGCGATCGCGTCACGGACGTACTGGACGGCCGTGACCACCGTGATGACGAGGGCGGCGGCCATGAGCACGTGGGTGACCCAGCGCAGCACGTCGCTCGCGGTGTTGTCCCACAGCTCGAACGGCAGGACGTAGCCGCCGATCGCGAGGGCCTGCAGCGTCGTCTTGATCTTGCCGCCCTGGCTCGCGGGCATGACGCCGTACTTCTTCACGACGAACCGCATGAGGGTGATGCCCCACTCGCGCACGAGCAGGACGATGGTGACCCACCACCACAGCACGCCGATGATCGACAGGCCGACGAACGCCATGCCGGTGAGCGCCTTGTCGGCGATCGGGTCGGCCAGCTTGCCGAAGTTGGTGACCAGGTTGTGCTTGCGGGCGAGGTCGCCGTCGATCCGGTCGGTGATCATCAGCAGGGCGAACGCGACCCAGGCCCACACGCGCGTCGAGACGTCCTGGCCGTCCTGGGTGAGCAGCAGCCAGCCGAACAGCGGCACGCCGAGGATGCGCACCACCGTGAGGGCGTTGGCGATGTTCAGGTTGCTCGGGACGTGCTGGGGGTCCTGCTGGTGGCTGGCGTGGGCCGGCTCCATGGGTGCCTCTCGCTCGCGGGACGGACGGTTCAGTATGCCCCACCGCGTCGACGGGCGATCTCCTCGCGAGCCTCCTCGACCGACACGGTGGTCCCGAGGCCGAGGGGCGCGGTGTGGATGCGGCGCCCGTCGGGGCTGATCACCTTCACCCGCGGGTCGAGCAGGCCGTCGCGCGACTCGACCCGGATGTCGGCCATCTCGCTCCAGAGCAGACCTACCCAGCCGTCGCCGTCGCGCATGCGCACGCCGTGCGAGTCGGCCACGAACAGCGGCGTGCGGGCGTCACGCACGCCCTGCAGCACTGTCAGCGCGAGGAACAGCAGCACGCCCCCCGGGACCCAGAGGGCGGTGTCGTCGCGCTCCCAGGCGAGGAAGCCGAACCCGGCACCGACGGCCAGCGCGGCGAGCCCGACCACGAGGTAGAGCAGCGCGCGCCGGCGGATCTCGAACGGCTGGTCCTCGACGCCGTCGTCCTGGAGCGACTCGAGACGCTCGGTGCTCACGGCCATCACCTCATCCTGCGCTGATCGACGCCAGGACGTCGTCGAGGTCGTCGGGCTTGACGAGCACGTCGCGCGCCTTCGAGCCCTCGCTGGGCCCGACGACGCCGCGGCTCTCCATGATGTCCATGAGGCGTCCGGCCTTGGCGAAGCCGACGCGCAGCTTGCGCTGGAGCATCGACGTCGAGCCGAACTGCGTCGTGACGACGAGCTCGACGGCCTGGAGCACGAGGTCGAGGTCGTCGCCGATGTCGTCGTCGAGGTCGCGCGCGGCCTGGGCCGGGGCGGTGACGTCCTCGCGGTAGCTGGGCTGCAGCTGCTCCTTGCAGTGCTTGACCACCTCCGCGATCTCCGCCTCGGTGATCCAGGCACCCTGCATCCGCATGGCCTTGTTCGCGCCCATCGGCAGGAAGAGCCCGTCGCCCTGGCCGACCAGCTTCTCCGCGCCGGGCTGGTCGAGGATGACGCGGCTGTCGGCGAGCGAGCTCGTGGCGAACGCCAGGCGGCTCGGCACGTTGGCCTTGATGAGTCCGGTGACGACGTCGACGCTGGGTCGCTGCGTGGCGAGCACCAGGTGGATGCCCGCGGCACGTGCCAGCTGCGTGATGCGCACGACCGAGTCCTCGACGTCGCGGGGGGCGACCATCATGAGGTCGGCGAGCTCGTCGACCACGACCAGCAGGTACGGGTAGGGCGTGAGGACGCGCTCGCTGCCGGGCGGCGCCTGCAACGAGCCCGCCCGGACCGCCTTGTTGAAGTCGTCGACGTGCCGGAAGCCGAAGTTGGCGAGGTCGTCGTAGCGCATGTCCATCTCGCGCACGACCCACTGCAGCGCCTCGGCCGCCTTCTTCGGGTTGGTGATGATCGGCGTGATGAGGTGCGGGATGCCCTCGTAGGCGGTCAGCTCGACGCGCTTGGGGTCGACCATGATCATGCGCACCTCGTCGGGCGTGGAGCGCATGAGCAGCGACGCGATCATGGAGTTCACGAAGCTCGACTTGCCCGAGCCGGTGGCGCCGGCGACGAGCAGGTGCGGCATCTTCGCCAGGTTCGCGACGACGAAGCCGCCCTCGACGTCCTTGCCCAGGCCGATGACCATCGGGTGGTGGTCGCCGCGCGCCTTGCCGGAGCGCAGCACGTCGCCGAGGGAGACCATCTCCTTGTCGACGTTCGGGATCTCGACGCCGATCGCCGACTTGCCGGGGATCGGGCTGAGGATGCGCACCTCGTTGGACGCGACGGCGTAGGAGATGTTCTTGCTGAGCGCGGTGACCTTCTCGACCTTGACGGCCGGGCCGAGCTCGACCTCGTAGCGCGTGACCGTCGGGCCGCGGGTGTAGCCCGTGACCTGCGCGTCGATCTGGAACTGCTCGAGCACCTCGGTGAGCCTGTCGACGACCTCGTCGGAGGCGGCCGACCGGGCCTTGTGCGGGCTGCCCTCGCGCAGGACGGTGGAGTCGGGCAGCGCGTACACGACGTCGCCGGACAGCGAGAGCTGCTCGGCGCGGGCCGGCAGCGGCTCCAGCGGCGGGAGGACCACGTCGGCCGGGTCGTCGACCTCCGCGGCCGGCGGCTCGGGCGCCGACGCGGCTGCGGCTGCGGCTGCTTCGGCCTCCGCGGCCTTCTCGGCCTTGCGTCGTTGACGCGCCGAGACCTGGCGGTCCTCGTCGGGTCCGTCGACGAGCGGGTTCTCGTAGGGCTCGTCCGGCACCGTGCGCGGGTGGCGCTTGCGAGGGGTGTCGAGCTGCTCCTCGGGCTCGGCCGAGCGGCCGAGGGCCTTGTCGCGGGTCTCGCGGAGCCGGGTCGGCACCGCGTGCAGCGGGGTGGCCGTCACGACGAGCAGCCCGAAGACGACCAGGAGCACGAGGATCGGCGCGACCGCGAACGGCGAGCGCAGGAGGTCGACGGGGATGGCGGAGAAGAGGAAGCCGACCGCTCCCCCGGCGTCACGGACGGCAGGCATGTCGTCGGGACGGGGCACGCCGTGCGCCAGGTGCACCAGGCCGAGCACGCCGCCGCTCATGGCGGACCAGCCGATGACCTGGCGTCCGACGGGACCGTTGCGGTCGGGGTGGCGCAGCGTGCGCCAGGCGATGACGGCGAGCACGATGGGCACGGCCCAGGCGAGCAGGCCGACCGAGCCGGTGGTCGCGGCACGGACGCCGTCGGCGACGGCGCCGGGCACCTGCCACCAGACCGACGCGGCCACGACGATCGCCAGGGCGACGATGCCGAACCCGACGCCGTCGCGGCGCTGCTCGGGCTCGAGCTCGGCTGCGGAGTGCCCGATGCTGCGGGCCACTGCACCGACCGCGCCGGCGATGCCGAGCCAGATCGCCGTCAGGGCGCGCGCGACGCCCCCGACGACGACCGCGACCGGACCGGGGCCCGTGCGCGGGGCAGGCTTGCGTGCCGCGGGCTTGCGCTTCGCGGTGCTGGAGGCAGGCTTCTTGCGGGCCTGGCTGCCGGACGGCCGCTTGCGCGGCGGGGAGGACGTGCGGGTCGCCATGGCGCGAGCCTAAACCACAGGTCGAGACTCGGGCGGTTCCCACGCCGTGGGCGCGGGTGGATGCCCCTGTTGCGCGGTGCGGGACTCAGAGCGCCGGGACGCCCAGGCCGAGGGCCTGGTGGAACCGCGTGAGGACGAGGTCGACGACCCGACGGTCCGGGATGCCGCCGTCGAGCACGGGAGCCGTCACCAGGTCGGCGCCGCTCTGGCGCAGCTGGTCGGCGTCGCGCCCGGGCGTGAGCACGTAGGAGGCCACCACGACCCGGCGGCCGTAGGCGCGGGCGATGTCGACGGCGTCCGAGAGCGGTGTGTCCTTGCCGCCGATCGAGCCGACGTGCACCGGACCGCCCCAGACCGCGCTCACGAGCCGCGCCATGCGCGAGTAGCCGCTGATCGCCCCGTCGTTCTCCGAGCCGGAGACGCCCAGCACGATCGTGTCGTCCTTGCGGGCGCCCGCCTCGATGAGTCGCTGCACGGCCAGCTCGGCCAGGGTCCAGTCCGGGCCGAGGGCCGGGGCGACCACCAGGTCGGGGTCGTGGCCACGGGCCACCTCGAGCGCCGTGGCCACCTCGCTGTGCGGCACGAGGGTCAGCGGCACCGCGACGCGCACGGGCGGGTAGGTCTCGTCGTGGCTCATGATCTCCACGGGCGTGTCGCGCACGTCCACCGACGGGGCGTCGCGACGCACGGCGCTGATGAGCGCCTGCAGGGCCGCGCGCTCGGCGACTCCCGCGTGGCCGGAGGAACAGGCCAGGAGCGCCTCGTCGGAACGTCGGATCACCACGGGCGACTCCCCCTCGCTGCCGGAACCGGTGCACGGCCGGCAGCGACGTGCGTAACGTCGCCGCCGGCCGCAACCGGTGTCCCACCACGGTTCGGCCCCGCGCCGAACTCTTGACCACGACGTTAGGCAGCCTGTGTTTCGCGCCCTGCGCCCGCGCGTTTCGGGCGCGTAACAGTCCGCGGGACCTTCGTCACGCCTCCAGGACGATGGGGATGATCATCGGACGACGCCGCAGCTTGCGGCCCGCGAAGGAGCCGAGCACGCGCCGGACGACCTGCTGAAGCTGCTTGGTGTCGTGAGTGCCGTCACGCAGCGACTGCTCGATGGCGTCGACGATGCGCGGCGTGACCTCGTCGAAGACCGACGGATCCTCGGCGAGTCCACGTGCCTGGATCTCCGGGCCGCTGACGATCTTGCCGTTGGTCGAGTCGACCACGACGACGACGGAGATGAAGCCCTCGTCGCGCAGGATCCGCCGGTCCTTCAGCTCACTGTCGGTGATCTCGCCGACCGAGGAGCCGTCGACGTACACGTAGCCGCACTCGACGGCGCCGACGATCGAGGCGTGCCCGTCGACGAGGTCGATCACGTAGCCGTCCTCGGCGAGGAGGACGTTCGGCACGCCGGTCTGGGTGGCCAGGGCGCCGTTGGCGTGCAGGTGACGGATCTCGCCGTGCACCGGCAGCACGTTCGACGGCTTGACGATGTTGTAGCAGTAGAGGAGCTCGCCGGCCGACGCGTGACCGGACACGTGCACGAGGGCGTTGCCCTTGTGCACCACGCGGGCCCCCAGCTTCGTCAGGCCGTCGATCACGCGGTAGACCGCGTTCTCGTTGCCGGGGATCAGCGACGACGCCAGCAGCACCGTGTCGCCCGGCTCCAGGCTCACCTGCTGGTGGCTGCGGTTCGCGATCCGCGACAGCGCCGCCATCGGCTCGCCCTGCGAGCCCGTGGACATGAGCACCATCTTCTCCGGCGGTGCGGCGTCGATCTTGTCGACGACGACGCCATCGGGCACGTGCAGGTAGCCGAGGTCGCGCGCGATCTGCATGTTGCGCACCATCGAGCGGCCCACGTACGCGACCTTGCGGCCGTGCTTCGCCGCGGCGTCGAGCACCTGCTGCACACGGTGCACGTGCGAGGCGAACGAGGCGACGATGATCCGCTGGCTGCTCGACGCGAACACGGCGTCGATCGCCGGGGTGATGTTGCGCTCCGCGACCGTGAACCCGGGCACGTCGGCGTTCGTGGAGTCGGTGAGGAAGAGGTCGACCCCCGCCTCGCCGAGGCGGGCGAAGGCCCGCAGGTCGGTGATGCGGCCGTCGAGCGGCAGCTGGTCCATCTTGAAGTCGCCCGTGTGCAGCGCGACGCCGGCGGGCGTCTTGACCGCCACGGCGAGCGCGTCGGGGATGGAGTGGTTGACCGCGACGAACTCCAGCTCGAACGGGCCGAGGTGCAGGACGTCGTTCTCGGCCACGACGTGCTGCGGGACGTCGCGCAGGCGGTGCTCACGCAGCTTCGGCTCGACGAGGGCGAGGGTCAGCTTCGAGCCGACCACCGGGATGTTGCCACGCTCGCGCAGCAGGTACGGCACGCCGCCGATGTGGTCCTCGTGCCCGTGCGTCAGCACGACGGCCACGACGTCGTCGAGCCGGTCACGGATGGGACCGAAGTCGGGGAGGATCAGGTCGACGCCCGGGTGGTGCTCCTCGGGGAACAGCACCCCGCAGTCGACGACCAGGAGCTTGCCGCCGAACTCGAAGACGGTCATGTTGCGACCGATCTCCCCGAGGCCCCCCAGGGGGATGACGCGCAGGGTGTTCGTGCCGAGTGCCGGGGGCGTCCCCAGCTCCGTGTGCATGTGGCTCAAGGAGTGTCCGTTCAGTCGAGGAGGCCGACACCATGGAGGGCGTCGCGCACCAGCGCGACCTCGTCCTCGGTGGCGTCGACCAGTGGTGCACGGGTCGTGCGGTTGTCGAGGACGCCGAGCAGCTGCAGAGCGGCCTTCGCGGCGATGACGCCTTGCGTCAGGGTCATGATCGCGCGGACGAGCGGGATCATGCGGTCGTTGATCCGGCGAGCCTCGCCGAGGTCACCCGCGTCGAGCGCAGCCAACATGTCGTCCCATGGCTGCGCCGTGATGTTGCCGCACGTGCTGACGACACCACTGGCCCCGTAGGCCATCCAGCCCAGGGTCAGCGCGTCGTCACCGGAGTACAGGCGGATACCGGTCTCGCGCATGAGGTAGGCACCGCGCTCGAGGTCACCGACCGCGTCCTTGACCGCGACCACCAGGGGGTTGCGGCGCAGCTCCACATAGGTGGACTCGGCGATGGTCGTGCCCGAACGTCCGGGGTGGTCGTAGAACATGACGGGCACGTCGCCGCCCGCGGCGGCGACCTCGTGCACGTGCCTGACGATGCCAGCCTGGGGCGGCTTGCTGTAGTAGGGCGTAACGACGAGCAGGCCGTGCGCGCCGGTCTTCGCAGCACTCTGGGCGAGCTCGACGCTGTGCCGCGTGTCGTTCGTGCCGACCCCCGCCACGATCGTGGCGCGGTCGCCGACCGCCTCGAGGACCGCCGCCAGCAGACGCGCGTCCTCCTCCCCCGTCGTCGTCGGCGACTCACCGGTCGTGCCACTCACCACGATGCCGTCGTTGCCGTGGTCCACCAGGTGCGTCGCGAGCCTCTGCGCCGCGTCGAGGTCGAGGTCCCCCTCAGGGGTGAACGGCGTGACCATGGCGGTCAGGACGCGGCCGAACGGTGCGGCCTCGCTGGCGAGCGGGGAGGTCATGGACCGAGGTTACCGCTGACCGCCGTCAGCATCCCCGCCGCACCTGTGTCGTCTGCCGCCCACGGCCCGGCACCCCCGCTGTGTCCTCTGCTGGGGCCGCTACCGTCGGCGCATGACGTCGTACGAGCTCGACCGCGCCGTCGCCTCCACCGCGGGCGACGACGGGCACCGCCACCTGACCCTCACCGCGGACTGGAACACGCCCAACGGGACGGCCAACGGCGGCTACGTGCTCGCGATCCTCGCCCGAGCGGTGCTCGACGAGGCCCGCACGAGCGCACCGGACCACCCGGACCTGCTCACCGTCTCGGTCAGCTACTTCAAGCCGCCGACCCCCGGACCGGCGTCGGTCGAGGTCACCACCCTGCGCGTCGGCCGGCGCGTCTCGGTGCACCAGGCCGCCCTGCAGCAGGGTGGCCGCACCGTCGCGCACGCCGTGATCTCCCTGCACGACTGGGACGCGGCCGGCACCGTCGAGCACCTCCCGCACGCCGCGCCGGCGGTGCCCAGGCCCGACGACAGCTCCGACCTGTCGCCGTTCATCCCGACCGGCGCCGTGCCCATCGTGGAGCGCTACGAGTCCCGCTCGCCCGAGGTGCCCGGCTGGCTGCGCGGCGAGCAGTCGGGCTCCGCCGAGGCGACCGTCTGGGTCCGGCCGAAGGACGGCCGTCGGGTCGACGCCCTGGCAGCGGCCGCCATCGTCGACGGGTACCCGCCGGTCACGGCCGAGCTCGGCCACCTCGCGTCCGCCACCGTCCAGCTCACGGTCCACCTGCGCCGACGCCCCGACAGTGCCTGGGCGCTGCTGCACGTCACGACCCGCCACGTCCAGCAGGGCTACCACGACGAGGACGTCGAGCTGTGGGACGAGCAGGGTCGGCTCGTGGCGCAGAGCCGTCAGCTGGCCGTGCTGTCCTGAGGGCGCGCCCGCCCGACCGCGACGTCGAGCGCGCGACCTGCGCCGACCACCGCGACGGCGGTGAGCAGCACGAGCGCACCGGCGACGACGGCCGCGAGGGGGTCGTCGAGGACCAGCTGCGGGATGGCCCGCTGCGGCACGAGCGACGCCGCTGCGCCGGCACCCAGCAGGCCGATCCAGTTGCCGGTCATCGCGGCGCGGTGCTCGGGGATCCGGCCCTGACGGGCCCTGACCACGCCCAGCGGCACGGTGACGAGCGTGACGACCGACAGGGCGTGCAGCGCGCTGAAGTGCCCCGGTCGGATCTCCTGGATCCAGAACGACGTGACGGCGACGTAGAGGATCGCGACCACCCACACCCGTCCCGCCAGGCGATGGCCCCGCGTGCCGCGCGGTCCGACGAAGAGCTGCCAGAAGCCGACGACGAGCGCGACCAGGGCCGCGAAGGCGTGGGTCGCGACGAGCGGCGTCATGCCGTCTCCGGTCGCAGGACCTGGAGGAGGGGGTCGGTCACGGCGCGGACCTGGTCGACCGTGACGCCGCCGGCCTCCAGCAGCCGCCCGAACGCGTCCTCGAGCAACGCCCCGCCGTCGGCCACGAGCCGCTCCCCCGCCGGCGTCAGGGTGAGCGCGCTGCGGTTGCCCGTGCCCGGCGTGCGCGCCGCGGTCAGCAGCCCGGCCTCGGAGAGGGTGCGGACCATGCGGCTCGCGGCGGGGGCCGAGACCTCGTGGGCGGCGGCGAGCTCGGCCTGGGTCGGCGTGCCCAGCGCCTGCACCGTGACGAGCGTGAGGAAGCGCGCGTAGCTCGTGCCGTGGGCGGCACGCAGCATCTCGTCGGCGGCCGCGTCGAGCGCGGCGACGAGCGTGTGCAGGCGGTAGGCCGGCTGCCGGGGGTCGTAGGTCACCCGACCATCATGACCCGGTTAACTTAACAACGTCAAGATGCTCGGCGGTAGGTGACGATGTCGAACGGCACCCGGTCGGGCTCGGGGCCTACGGAGGGCACGCGGCCCACCTCCTGCCACGCCTCCCAGTCGACCCGCGGGAAGAAGGCGTCGCCGTCCGGCGACGCCGCCACCCGGGTCACCACCATGACGTCGACGAGTCCCTGCTCGAGCGCCTGCGCGTACACCTGCGCGCCGCCGACGAGGAAGACGTCGTCGTCGAGCTCGTGGGCCCTGGCCAGCGCCTCCTCCAGCGACGCCGCGACGAGCACGCCGTCGCCCTGGGGCCCCGCCGACCAGTCCGGGTCGCGGGTCAGGACGATCGTGGTGCGACCCGGGAGCGGCCGACCGATGGAGTCGTAGGTGGTCCGTCCCATCACCATCGGGTGCCCGAGGGTGAGGCGCTTGAAGTGCGCGAGGTCCTCGGGCAGACGCCACGGCAGCGCCCCGTCGACCCCGATCACCCGGTTCGCGCCCATCGCGACGACGAGCGTGACGCTCATACGGCGATCGGCGCCTTGATGCCCGGGTGCGGGTCGTAGCCGGTGACCTTGATCGCGTCGAAGTCGAAGCCGTCGATGCTGGTGACCGTCGGGTCGAGCCAGAGCTCCGGCAGCGGACGCGGCTCGCGCTGCAGCTGCAGCCGGGCCTGGTCGAGGTGGTTGAGGTAGAGGTGCGCGTCGCCGAAGGTGTGCACGAAGTCGCCCACCCGCAGGCCGGCGACCTGCGCCACCATGTGCGTCAGCAGCGCGTAGGAGGCGATGTTGAACGGCACGCCGAGGAAGACGTCGGCGGAGCGCTGGTACAGCTGGCACGACAGCCGGCCGGGTCCGCCGTCGTCGGCCGGCGCCACGTAGAACTGGAAGAACGCGTGGCACGGCGCGAGCGCCATGGCGGGCAGGTCGGCGACGTTCCAGGCGCTGACGATGTGGCGCCGGGAGTCGGGGTCGGCCTTCAGCGCCTCGACGACCTGGGCGAGCTGGTCGACCGTCTCGCCGGACGGCGTCGGCCAGCTGCGCCACTGGTGCCCGTAGACCGGACCGAGCTCGCCGTCGGCGTCGGCCCACTCGTCCCAGATGGTGATGCCGTGCTCGCGCAGCCACGTGGTGTTGGTGTCGCCACGGACGAACCAGAGCAGCTCCCCGACGACCGACCTGAGGTGGATCTTCTTGGTGGTGACGAGCGGGAACCCCTCGGAGAGGTCGAAGCGCATCTGGTGCCCGAACACGCTGAGCGTGCCGGTGCCGGTGCGGTCGCCCTTCTCGACCCCCTCGTCGAGGACGCGGCGGACGAGATCGAGGTAGGCCTGCATGACTCGCAGGATACTCGCCCCCACGACCGTCCCGGTCGTGCGAGACTCTGGGCGTGCCCCTCGCCGAGTACGAGGCCTCGCCTCAGGAGGTCCGCCGTTTCGCCCTCCTGCAGATCGTCCTGACCGCCGCCTTCATGACGCTGATCTTCCTGGCGCTGGGCGGCACCGACGCCGACCTCCCGCCGTGGTGGCTGCTCGGCGTGCTCGGCCTCGGGCTCGTGGCCGCCGCGGTGCTCTCCGAGCGCGTGTGGCTGCAGTCGTCGCCGCTCGACCCCGAGGCCGACCCCGCCGAGAACCAGCGGCGTGCCGTCGGCATCTTCGCGGCCCAGACGGTCCGCAAGCTCGTCTTCTGCGAGGCCGTGGTGCTGGTCTCGATCCTGGTCGCCTTCGTCGGCTCGTGGGGTGGGTGGACGATCCTGCTCGTCGGCGTCCCCGGTCTCTTCCTCCTCGGCTGGGAGACCTGGCCGGGACTGCGGAACCTGTCGATGACGGCAGCGATGCTCGACGCCCAGGGCGCCGACTCGAGGCTGGTCGAGAGCTTCCGGTCCTGGTGAAAGGGCTTGGAGCCCGCGCGACGCCCGGTCCATACTGGGTGCCGAGCGGGATCAGTGGCCCGGCGGTCGTCACCGCCCCGGTCCCACGTGTCGTACCTCGCTCACGTCCCTGCACAGGACACTCCTGGTGATCCCGCCACGGCGGGTGGGGTTCAACTCCCCTCGTCGGCGCGGGCCGGCAGCCCCGGGACCTCCCGGGGCACCTGGACGCGAGGCCCTGCAGGACTCCGGGTCCTCCGCCTCCTGCACGGGGCCGTCCCGCGCCGATCCACCATCCGACGACCACCCGAGAGGACCATCGTGAAGATCACCGTCCAGCCCCACGAGCGCGTGCTGGTGCACCGCGACGGTGCCCTCGTCGACGTCCTCGGACCGGGCCGTCACCGGCTGCGCCGCCGACGGACCGTGCGGCACGTCGTCGACGTGCGTGAGCGTCTGCTCGGCCTCGCCACCCAGGAGGTCCCGACCTCCGACGGCCTGCGGGTCAAGGTCGGTGCCACGCTGACCTGGCGGGTCGTCGACCCTGTCGCCTGGCACGCCGTGGCGCTCGACCCGAAGGCCGTGGTCTACGAGGCAGCGCGGCGCGCGGTGCGCGACGTGGTGGCCGCGTCCGACCTGGCCGGCCTCGCGTCGGGCGTGCCCGAGGACGACGTCCCCGCCGCCCTCGCGGCTGCCCTCGGCGCTGTCGGGGCGGAAGCCACGTCGCTGCGCGTCACCGACGTGCTCCCGCCGGCGGAGGTGCGCCGGGCGGTCGAGGCCGCCGAGGTGGCCCGCCACCGCGCCGTCGCGGCGCTCGAGGAGGCGCGGGGGCAGAGCGCGGCCGTGCGACACCTCGCCAACGTCGCCGACGTGCTCGACCACCACCCCGCCCTCGCCGCGCTGCGGCTGGCGGAGGTGGCCGCGGCCGGCGGCGGCAGCGTCGTCGTCGAACGCCCGAGCGGCGCTACCCGGTGAGCGGCGCCGACGTCAGCGTCCGGCTCGCCTGGCCGGACGACGCCCCAGCCATCGCCGAGGTGCAGCGCTCCGCGTGGGGCGCTGCCCTCGGCGAGGTCCCCGACGTCGACCTGGCACCGGCGTGGGCACGCCTGCTGGGCTCCCCACCTGACGCGAGGGCCCGCGTGCTCGTGGCACTCGAGCAGGCCACGGTGCGCGGCGTGGCCTTCGTGCACCCGTGCCACGACCCCGACGCCGACCGGGTGGCCGACGGCGAGGTCGGCGAGCTGCTCGTCGATCCCCAGCACCGCGGCGCGGGACACGGCTCGCGCCTGCTCCAGGCCGCCGTGGACACGCTGCGCGCCGACCACTTCGTCCGCGCGCGCTGGTGGGTGCCGACCACCGACGACCGGCTGCGCGCCTTCGTCGTCGGCACCGGCTGGACGGCCGACGGGGCGCACCGCGAGCTCGCCGACGAGGCCGGCGGGCGGACGGTCAAGCAGGTCCGGCTCGTCACGTCGCTCGTCGAGGCATGAGTGACGCAGCCGGTCCGGACCGCGCGGCCCGACGTCGCGTGGTCGTGGACTCCCTGGGGGTCGGTGCGGCGACCGGCGCGTACGGCGTCTCCTTCGGTGCGCTCGGCACCACCTCGGGGCTCGACGTCCTGCAGACCTGCGTGCTCTCCCTGCTCGCGTTCACGGGTGCGTCGCAGTTCGCGTTCGTCGGCGTGGTCGCGGCCGGAGGAGTACCGGTCACCGGCGCCGTGACGTCGGTCCTGCTCGGCTCGCGCAACCTGTTCTACGGCCTGAGCATCGCGTCGGTGCTGCGATTGCACGGTGTGCGGCGCCTGCTCGGTGCGCACCTCGTGATCGACGAGTCGACCGCCGTCGCCCTGGCCCAGCGCCACCCGGCCCTCGGGCGGCTGGGGTTCTGGTGGACGGGCATGTCCGTGCTGGTGCTCTGGAACCTGTCGACCCTGCTGGGCGCGCTGGCCGGGACGGCGATCGGCGACCCCCGCGCCTACGGCCTCGACGCCGCGGTCGGCGCCGCGTTCCTGGGTCTGCTGTGGCCGCGTCTGGGCGGACCGCTCCCCCGCCTCGTCGCGCTCTGCGGCGCCGCCGTGGCGGCCGGCCTGGTGCCGTTCACCCCCGCCGGGCTGCCGATCATCGCCGGTGGGGCCTTGGCGGTGGCGGCCGGGCTGCTCCTCGGTCGCGCCCGAGACGGGGCGCCGACGTGAGCGCCCTCTGGATCGGCATCGTGCTCACGTGCGCCGGCTGCTACGCGCTGAAGCTCGCGGGACTGTCCGTGCCCGATCGCGTGCTCGAGCACCCGACGACGCAGCGCGCGGTCGCGCTCATCCCGGTGGCGCTGCTGGGCGCGCTGGTCGCCGTGCAGGTCCTCGCCGACGGTCAGCGACTCACCGTCGACGCGCGGCTGGCGGGCCTCGGCGTGGCTGCCGTCCTGCTGGCGCTGCGGGTGCCGTTCCTGCCGATGGTCGTCGCGGCGGCCCTCACGGCGGCACTGCTCCGTGCGGTCGGCTAGGTCGTCCGCGTGCCGAGCCCCTGCTCGGGACGCAGCCGCAGAAACAGGGCGTCGCCCTCGGCACAGACGACGTCGCCGTGCCGGATCTCCCCTCGGACGGTGATCTTGCGACCCTCGACGCGCTCGATCCAGGCCTCGACCTCGAGCTCGACGTCGATCGGGGTGAGGGCGCGGTAGTCGGTGCGCAGGAACGCCGTGCGCGTGATGGCCTGGGCCTGCGCGGCGGCGAGCATGCCGAGCACCTCGTCGAAGACCAGGGAGACGACACCGCCGTGCACGGCCATGCCGCCGCCCATCGACCAGCGTCCGAAGGTCACGTCCCCGGCCACCCGCGAGGCGTCGCGCGTGTGCATCCGGATCTCGGGAAGCATCGCGTGCCCGCGGACGGGAAGCTGCGGGACGCGTCCGTTGACCTGCTCGAGCTCCTCGCCGCCGAGCGGGGCGAGCCGCTCACGCCACGCCCGCAGGTCGTCGGCCAGCCGCGAGGCCACGTCGGCGTCGAACCGGGCGGCCGCCAGGGCGTCCTGGAAGGCACGCAGCTCCGACGCCATCGCCCCCCAGGCTCGCGCCTCGTCGTCGGTGAGCCCGGCGCTGAAGATCGACTCCCAGCTCACGCGTCGAGCCCGAGCACCACGTCGAGCCCCACCGTGACGCCCGGCCGGTCCGCCACGTGCCGCACGGCCGTGACCACGCCCGGCATGAAGGACTCTCGGGTCGAGGAGTCGTGCCTCAGGGAGAGGACCTCCCCCTCACCGCCGAGCAGCACCTCCTGCGACGCGACGAAGCCGCGCGAGCGCACGGCGTGCACGGTGATGCCGTCGACCTTCGCGCCGCGTGCGCCGTTGGGGTCGGTGGTCGTCGCGTCGGGCACCGGGTCCGAGCCGGCCTCGGCACGGGCCGCGGCCACGAGCTCGGCGGTGCGCACGGCCGTGCCCGACGGGGCGTCGACCTTCGCCGGATGGTGCATCTCGATGATCTCGACCGACTCGAAGAAGGGTGCGGCGGTCGCCGCGAAGCGCATGAGGAGCACGGCGCCGATGGAGAAGTTCGGGACGACGAGCACGCTCACGTCGGTGCGCTGCTCGACCGCGTCGCTGACCGCGCGCAGCCGGTCGCCGTCGAAGCCGGAGGTGCCGACGACGACGTGCACCCCCTGCTCCACGCACCACAGCACCTGCTCGAGCGCGACGTCGGGCGTCGTGAAGACGAGCGCGACGTCGGCCTCGTGCTCCGTGACCCGCTCCAGCGGGTCGCCCACGTCGACCTGGGCGACGACCTCGAGCCCCTCGGCCGCCTCCAGCGCCGTCACCGACGTCGATCCCATGCGCCCCTGGGCGCCCAGCACGGCTACGCGAGTCGTCATGCGCCCAGCCTAGTGAGCGAGCTCCTCGGCCAGCACCGAGAGCCCGGCGTGCAGCTCGGCGAAGGAGGTCGTGAGCGGCGCGAGGCCCAGCCGCAGGAGGTCGGGCTCGCGGAAGTCGGGGACGACGCCACGCTCGGTGAGCCGCGCCGTGAGTGCCCGTGCGTCGGGCACCCGGACGGTGACGTGGCTCCCCCGCCGGTCGGGCTCGCGCGGCGTGACCAGCTGCAGCGCGATCCCGCGCTCGCCCAGCGCGTCGAGGGCGTCGACCGTGAAGGCGGTGAGCAGCTCGGACTTGGTCCGCGCGGCCTCGACCCCGGCCTCGGCGACCATCGCCACGCCCTCGCGGACGGCGACGAGCCCCGCCACGTTGGGGGTCCCGGAGAGCAGCCGGCGCGCGTCGGTGGCCGGGCGGTACTCCTCGGCCATCGCGAACAGGTCGTCGGCGCTCCACCAGCCGGGCAGCGGCTGCTCGAGGTGCGGCAGGTGTCGCGCCGCGGCGTACAGGAACGCCGGCGCTCCGGGGCCGCCGTTGAGGTACTTGTAGGTGCAGCCGACGGCGAGGTCGACCTCGGCGGCGTCGAGCGACGTCGGGACGACGCCGGCCGAGTGGCAGAGGTCCCACACCACGAGCGCGCCGGCGGCATGCACCTGCGCCGTGAGGGACAGGAGGTCGAGCAGCACGCCCGTGCGGTAGTCGACGTGGCTCAGCAGCACGACGGCCGTGCGCTCGTCGAGCACGTCGGCCAGCGACGCGGCGACGTCGCCCTCCGCGTCCCGGTGCACGACGACGAGCTCGAGCCCGCGCTGGCGGGCGACCTGCTCGGCGAGGTAGCGGTCGGTCGGGAAGTCGCCCGCGTCGACGACGAGCCGGGTGCGTCCGGGGGCCAGCGAGGCTGCGGCGTGCAGCGCCTTCGCGATACCGATCGACGTCGAGTCGCCGACCACCGTCTGGCCCGGGGCGGCGCCGAGGAGCGCCCCGACCTCGTCGCCGACGACGACCGGCAGCTCGACCCACCCCTCGGACCAGCCGCGGATCAGGCGGGCGCCCCACTCCTCGCGCACGAACGTCGCGAGCCGCTCACGAGTGCGCAGCGGCAGACGTCCGAGCGAGTTGCCGTCGAGATAGGCGACCACGTCGGCGTCGAGCTGGAACTGCTGCCGCCAGGCGGCGAGCGGGTCGGCGGCGTCGAGGGCCGCGGCACGTTCACGGAAGTCGCTCACCCTCGGGATCGTCTCACGTGCGCCCGGACCCCGGACGCGACGAGGCCCCCACCCCGAGGGGCGAGGGCCTCGTCGACCGTGCGTGGATCAGGCGTCGGCGCCGGCCTCAGAGGCCTCGGGGGCCTCCTCGGCGGCCGCGTCGGCCACGACCGGGATCAGCGAGATCTTGCCGCGGTCGCCGAGCTCGGCGATCTCGACCTGGACCTTCTGGCCGACCGTCAGCACGTCGTCGACGCTGCTGACCCGCTGGCCGCCGTTGAGGTCGCGCAGCTTGCTGATGTGCAGCAGGCCGTCCTTGCCTGGCGACAGGGCCACGAAGGCGCCGAAGTCGACCGTCTTAACCACGGTGCCGAGGTAGCGCTCGCCGACCTCGGGCATCGTCGGGTTCGCGATCGCGTTGATCGCGTCGCGTGCAGCGTCGGCCGAGCCGCCACCCTCGCCCGCGATGTACACCGTGCCGTCGTCCTCGATCGAGATCTTGGCGCCGGTGTCGGCCTGGATCTGGTTGATCATCTTGCCCTTGGGACCGATGACCTCGCCGATCTTGTCGACCGGGACCTTCACCGTGATGATCCGCGGCGCGAACTGGCTCATCTCGTCAGGCGTGTCGATGGCCTCGGACATGACGTCGAGGATCGTCAGACGCGCACCCTTGGCCTGCGTGAGGGCACCGGCCAGGACGTCGGCGGGGATGCCGTCGAGCTTGGTGTCCAGCTGCAGGGCCGTGATGAAGTCCGGCGTGCCCGCGACCTTGAAGTCCATGTCGCCGTAGGCGTCCTCCGCACCGAGGATGTCGGTGAGGGTGACGTACTGGGTGGTGCCGTCGACCTCGCCGGAGATGAGGCCCATCGCGATGCCGGCGACCGGGGCGCGCAGCGGCACACCGGCGTTCAGCAGGCCGAGCGTCGAGGCGCAGACCGAGCCCATCGACGTCGAGCCGTTGGAGCTCAGCGCCTCCGAGACCTGGCGGATCGCGTACGGGAACTCCTCGGTGGTCGGGAGCACCGGCAGCAGCGCACGGCCGGCGAGCGCGCCGTGACCGATCTCGCGACGCTTCGGCGAGCCGACGCGGCCCGTCTCGCCCGTCGAGAACGGCGGGAAGTTGTAGTTGTGCATGTAGCGACGCGTGGTCTCGGGGCTCAGCGTGTCGAGCTTCTGGACCAGGTCGAGCATGTTCAGCGTCGTGATGCCCAGGATCTGGGTCTCGCCACGCTGGAACAGGGCCGAGCCGTGCACGCGCGGCACCACGCCGACCTCGGCCGACAGCTCGCGGATGTCGGCGAGGCCACGGCCGTCGATGCGCACCTTGTCACGCAGCACGCGCTGGCGCACGAGGCTCTTGGTAACGGCGCGCAGCGCGGCGCCGACCTCCTTCTCGCGGCCCGCGAACTGCTCGCCGAGCTGGTCGAGCACGTCGGCCTTGATCGCGCTCTCGCGCTCCTCGCGGTCGGCCTTGGAGACGATCGTGAGGGCCTCGGACAGCGGGCCGGACGCGACCCCGGCGACGGCGTCGTAGACGTCGTCCTGGAAGTCGAGGAAGACCGGGAAGTCCTGGACGGGCTTCGCGGCGGCCTCGGCGAGCTGCTGCTGGGCCTCGCAGAGCTGACGGATGAAGGTCTTCGACGCCTCGAGGCCGCCGGCGACGACCTCCTCGGTCGGCGCCTGGACACCGGACTGCACGAGGTCCCAGGTGGACTCGGTGGACTCCGCCTCGACCATCATGATCGCGACGTCGGTCGAGCCGTCGGCCTGCGTGGCGATGCGGCCCGCGACGACCATGTCGAACACGGCGTCCTCGAGCTGGCTGTGCGTCGGGAACGCGACCCACTGGCCGTCGATGAGCGCGACGCGCGTGGCACCGATGGGGCCGGAGAACGGCAGGCCGGAGATCTGCGTCGACGCCGAGGCGGCGTTGATGGCGAGGACGTCGTACGGGGTGTCGGGGTTGAGGGCCAGGACCGTGATGACGACCTGGACCTCGTTGCGCAGGCCCTTCTTGAAGGTCGGGCGCAGCGGACGGTCGATGAGGCGACAGGTGAGGATGGCGTCCTCGCCCGGGCGGCCCTCGCGACGGAAGAACGAGCCGGGGATGCGACCCGCGGCGTACATGCGCTCCTCGACGTCGACCGTCAGCGGGAAGAAGTCGAAGTGGTCCTTGGGCTGCTTGCCGGCGGTGGTGGCCGAGAGCAGCATCGTGTCGTCGTCGAGGAACGCGGACACGGAGCCGGCGGCCTGGCGGGCGAGCTGGCCCGTCTCGAAGCGGATGGTGCGGGTGCCGTAGCGACCGTTGTCGATGACGGTCTCGATGGCGTGGATGGTGTCGGACATGGGAGTCCCTTCTCGCGACGCGTGTCGCGCGGTGGGACGAGACCCGGACCTGCCGTGATGGTGGTCGGTCTTCGATCGAGGCCCGCGGCCCGGCGTACGCCGTCCCGAGGGCCACTACCGAGGACCGGACCCGACGTGGCGGCTCTCGTCCGTGGATGTGTCGTGTTCAGTTGTCGGGGCGCAGGGCCCCTGATGCAGTTCAGGCGGCCACCCGGAGGGTGACCGCCTGAACGAGGTCAGCGACGCAGACCGAGACGCTCGATCAGCGAGCGGTAGCGCTCGATGTCGGTGTTCTGCAGGTAGTTCAGCAGACGACGACGGCGACCGACGAGCAGCAGCAGGCCACGACGGCTGTGGTGGTCGTGCTTGTGCTCCTTGAGGTGGTCCGTCAGGTGCGAGATGCGCTGCGTGAGCAGCGCGACCTGGACCTCCGGGGAGCCGGTGTCGCCCTCGCTGCGGGCGTACTGGCTGATGATCTCGTCACGCGGGGTACCGGCGACGGTGGGCGCAGCGGTCTTCTTCGACATTCTTCTCCTGGGAGGTCGTTGCACGGCGCTCCCGGGCATGTCCACCGGGGCTCTACGGACCGTGGGCGTTCGCACGCCGTCGTCCAGGTTATCAGCGCGCCGGTCGTTCCGACGAATCGCCTCGCCGTCGCGGACCGGGCGACGTCAGGCGAGCGCCGCGCGCGCCTGCTCGACGTCGGCGTGCATCTGCTCCACGAGCGCGTCGACGCCTCGGTACGCGACCATCGGGCGCAGGTGCGAGACGAGCTGCACCCGCACGGAGCGGCCGTAGAGGTCGAGGTCGTGGCCGTGGTCCATGACGTAGGACTCCACGCGACGCTCGGTCCCCGCGAAGGTGGGGTTCGTGCCCACGGAGATCGCCGCGGGGTAGTCGGCGTCGCCGGTGAGCAGCCGCCCGGCGTAGACGCCGTCGGGCGGCACGCAGTAGTCGGCCTGCACGGGGACGTTCGCGGTGGGGAACCCGAGGTCGCGACCGCGCTGGTCACCGGGGGTGACGACACCGTCGACCTCGTGCGGACGCCCGAGCAGCTCGGCCGCCTCCTCCAGCCGGGCCTCGGCCACGAGGGCGCGGACCCGCGTGGACGACCACGGCTGGCCGTCGGCGCCGTGGCCGTCGCCGACGAGCGTGAAGGCGCTGGCGTCGCAGTCGTGCCGTGCGCAGAGCTCGCGGAGCGTCTCGGTCGTGCCCGACGCCCGCGACCCGAACGTGAAGTTCTCGCCGACGACGACGTGACGCGCCTGCAGCTCCTCGACGACGACGCGCTCCACGAACTCCTCGGGCGACCAGCCCGCCATCGTGCGGTCGAAGTCGAGCACGCGCACGTGGTCGGCGCCCCGCACGCCGGGCGCGGGCTCGTGCAGCAGCTCGATCCGGCGCTGCAGCGACGTCAGCCTCGACGGGACGCGATCGGGCGCGAAGACCGCCACCGGGTGCGGGTCGAACGTGACGGCGACGACGGGCAGGCCCTCCGCGACCTCGCGGGTGCGTCGCAGCAGGGCCTGGTGGCCGCGGTGGACCCCGTCGAAGGTGCCGATGGTGACCGCCGTCGCGGTGCCCAGCGGGGCCGTCGAGGCGCCGCCGCGGTCTGTCCAGGTGCCCACCCCTGAACTGTGCCACACCCCGGCAGCACTGCCCTGCGACCGGGTGCACCGCCTGCGCCGGTCGGTGCGACGACCCGGCGGATGAGAGTTCTCTCATCGACGTCTCATCGTGGCGTGCGCGAGCGTGCGGCACAGTGTCGCCATGACGCGAACCCGCTACCTCGTGCCGATCGTCGTGGCCGTCGGCCTCGTGCTGCTCGGCGTCGTCGCGGCGCGGGTGGTGGCACAGGAGGACGCGCCGCCGGTCGACTACGCCCCGGTGACCGTGCCGACGTCGACCGAGACGCCCCGGCCCACGCTCTCGCCGACCCCCTCCCCGTCGGACGACCGGGACGACGACCGCGACGACGACCCGGACGACGACGATGACGACGACTACGAGCGCGTCCCGCAGACGCCGCGACCCATCGACGTTGGCGACGACGACCGGGACGACGATGACGACGACTGACCCGCGCGCGGACGGTCCACCACGCTTCTCCGTCCGCCAGCGTCTGACCGCCGCCGTCGCCCTGCTGACGGCGGCGGCGCTCGTCGCGGTCGGGGCGACGCTGTTCGTCCTGGAGTCCCAGCGCATCGACCGGGCGATCGACGCGAGCCTCGGCCAGGAGGTCGGCGAGCTGCGACGGCTCCAGGCGGAGGGCGTCGACCCCGAGACGGGCCGGCCGTTCACCAGCCCCGACCGCCTGATCACGTTCTTCCTGTCGCGCAACGTCCCCGACGCGGACGAGAACCTGTGGCAGTTCCCCGTGTCGGGCACCCCGACGTTCGTGGGCGAGGCCCAGCGCGTGCTGCGGACGTCGCCGCGGTTCCCCGCCCTGGTGGAGCGCCTCACGCGTCGCGGCGGCGTCGCCGACCTCGACGTCGACGGCCGGACCTTCCGGGTCGCGGTGCAGCCCGTGCAGCAGGGCGACGAGCGGGCTGCGTTCGTCGTCACCCACGACGTGGACGGCTCGCGCGCCCAGCTCCGCGAGCTGATGGTCACGTACGCGCTGCTCAGCGCGCTCTCCGTCATCCTCATCTCCGCCGTCGCGTCGTGGCTGGCCGGGCGGCTGCTCTCCCCCGTACGACGACTGCGCGAGACCGCCCGGGGCATCACCGAGGGCGACCTCGGCGGGCGTCTGGAGGTGACCGGCAACGACGACCTCACCGAGCTGCAGCGCACCTTCAACGACATGCTCGACCGGCTCGAGGAGGCGTTCGCGAGCCAGCGTCGCCTGCTCGACGACGCCGCCCACGAGCTGCGCACCCCGCTCACCGTGCTGCAGGGGCACCTGGAGGTGCTCGACCCGACCGACCCCGACGACGTCCGCACCACGCGCACGCTGCTGCTCGACGAGATCGACCGGATGACCCGCCTCGTCCACGACCTCCTGCTGCTCGCGAAGGCGGAGCGTCCGGACTTCGTCCGCCTCGAGCGCACCGACGTGGAGGCGCTCACGCTCGGGGCCCTCGAGCGCGCACGGGGACTCGCCGACCGCAGCTGGGTGCTCGACGCTGTGGCCCGCACCCACGTCGACGTCGACCCCCAAAGGCTGACGCAGGCGCTGCTCCAGCTCGCCGACAACGCCGTCCGGCACACCCGGCCGGGAGCCGAGGTCGGCATCGGGTCGCGGGTGCACGACGGGCACGTCGAGCTGTGGGTGCGCGACACGGGCGCCGGGGTGCCGTCGGCGCTGCGTGGGACGATCTTCGAGCGCTTCACCCAGGGCGACGGTGAGCAGGCCGGCTTCGGTCTGGGCCTGTCGATCGTCGCCGCCATCATGGAGGCGCACGAGGGTCGGGTGGTGCTCGACCCGCCCGGGGCGACGTCAGGTGCGACGTTCCGGCTCGTCATCGCGACAGGAGGACTGTGGTGAACCGGATTCTCGTGGTCGAGGACGAGGAGCGGATCGCCTCGTTCGTCGCGAAGGGGCTGAAGGCCGAGGGGTTCACGCCGACGGTCGTCACCGACGGCGTGAGCGGTCTCGACTACGCGCTGACGGGTCCGTTCGACCTCATGGTGCTCGACATCGGTCTGCCCGGGCTCGACGGCTTCACGATCCTCGAGCGCGTGCAGGCGGAACGACCCGAGCTGCCCGTGATCGTGCTGACGGCCCGAGACTCGGTGACCGACACGGTCCAGGCGCTCGAGGGAGGTGCGGCCGACTACATGAGCAAGCCCTTCCGCTTCGCCGAGCTGCTGGCCCGCGTCCGCCTGCGGCTGCGCGCCCCCGCCACCCCTGCCCCCGACGACGAGCTGGTCGCCGGCGACGTCCGCCTCGACCTGCGCCGACGTCGCGCGTACGTCGGCGAGCGCGAGGTCGAGCTGTCGGCACGCGAGCTGTCGCTCGCCGAGGTGCTGATGTCGCACCGCGGGCAGGTGCTCTCGCGCGAGCAGCTGCTCTCCCACGTGTGGGGCTACGACTTCGACCCCGGCTCGAACGTCGTCGACGTGTACGTCGGCTACCTCCGCAGGAAGCTCGGCGCCGGACTCGTCACCACCGTCCGGGGGCTGGGGTACCGGGTCGACTGAGGGCCTCCGTGTCCTGCGGCTGCGGCGTCTGTGGTCTGCCGGACCCCGCTGCTGCGCTGCCTGCCCCGCCCAGCGGTGGGTAGGGCGCGGGATGCGCCTCGTGGGAGGTAGGTGACCCGCGCTACGTCCGGCCCGGGAGGTACCTCCTGGGGGTCAGGGACCCACCGACTCGAGCAGCCGGGGCAGCGCAGCCGCAGGCCGGAAGAGGGGGGCTCAGCGCTTGAGCGTGAACCCCGACAGCCGCGCGGACGGCAGGCCGGCGATCATCGGCTCCAGCTCGAGGGCGATCTGGCGCGGCGTGGGGCGCTGCGCCGGGTCGCGGTCGAGGCAGCGTGCGATGAGGTCGGCGGCACCGCGGTGGACGAAGCCGGGCAGCGGCTTCGGCTCGTCGTGCAGCTGCGCCCAGCGGGGCTCGCGGTCGAAGGCACGGAAGCCCGCGGCGGCCCGGAAGAGGGTGGCGCCGAGACCCCACACGTCGGCGGCGGGTCCGACGGTGCCGCGCTCCCCCGGCGCGCACTGCTCGGGGGCCATGTACTCGTCGCTGCCGACCGGGTGGTCGAGGGCCGCGGCGTCGTCGACGTCGAGCGCGACGGAGAGGTCGACGAGCTGGGCGGGCGCACCCATGATGACATTGCTGGGCTTCACGTCGAGGTGCACGACGCCCTGGCCGTGCAGGTAGTGCAGCACCGACGCGAGCTCGAGCGCGAGGGGCAGCAGCTGGTGCTCCGGCACCGCGCCGTGCCGCGAGATCAGCCGCGACAGGTTCGGGCCCTCGACGTGCTCGAGGACGAAGTAGGGACGGGCCGCCTCGTCGTCGTAGGAGAAGACGCGCGTGAGGCCGGGGTGCGCCAGACGTGCGAGCAGCGCGACCTCCCGCTCGAGTCCCGCGCGGGAGACGGGGTCGGCGACGTGCCCCGGCCGGAGCGCCTTCACGACGACCGGGGCGTGCAGCCGGTCGTCGAAGGCCAGCCACGCCTCGTAGACGGTGCCGCCGCCGAGATCCTTCACGGCCGTGAGGCCGGGGGCGATCTCGTCGCCCCCGGCCAGGCCCCACACGTCGTCGGGCATCAGCGGTCGGTGCCGGTCGTCGGCGCGGTGTTCTTGGTCGGCGCAGTGTTCTTCGTCGGCGCAGTGTTCTTCGTCGGCGCAGTGTTCTTCGTCGGGGCGGTGTTCTTCGTGGGCGCCGACTGGACCGTCTTGGCGGTGTTCGCGGTCGGGGCGGTGCCGCGGGTCTGCGCGGTGTTCGCCGTCTGCCGGGTGACGGTGGTGCTCAGGTCGTCGTCACGGTCGTCGTCATCGTCGTCGTCCGCGGTGACGACCCACGACGAGGTCGAGTCGTCGCGCTTGAGCAGGGGGTCGCGGTCGCCGTCGGCGTGGGCGCTGGAGAGCGCGAAGCCGGCGGTGCCGAGCGCGAGGGTGCCGGCGACGGCGGCGATGGCGGTACGGGCGGTGGTCTTCATGGGTCCTCCTGGGGTCGATGCGATGACCCCAGGCTCCTGGTGCGTGGTGAGCCCTCCGTGAGACGTCGATGAGAGGCCTCTCATCGGCGTCGAGCGCCTACAGCAGGGGGCGCAGCGGCGTCAGCAGCAGCTCGCAGGCGCGGGCGACGATCGGTCGGGACTGCCAGTGCTCGAGGGTCAGCTCGCGACAGTTCGCCAGGTCGGTCTCGAACACCGTCTCGAGGTGCTCGGCGAGGGCGGGGTCGACGACCTCGAGGTTGATCTCGTAGTTGCCGGTCAGGCTGAGCCGGTCGATGTTGGCGGTGCCGACGGTCGACCACTGGCCGTCGATCGTCGCGGTCTTCGCGTGCACCATCGCGTCCTGGTAGAGCTGGATCCGCACGCCGTGGCGCAGCAGCTCGCCGTAGAAGCCGCGGGACAGCCAGTCGGCGACGACGTGGTTGCTGACCTCGGGGACGATGATCGTCACCTCCACGCCGCGCGACCGGGCGTCCTTCAGGGCCTGCAGGATGTCGTGGTCGGGGATGAAGTAGGCGGCCGTGATGTGGATGTGGTGCCGGGCGCGGTCGATGGCCTCGAGGTACATGCCACGAATCGGGAACACGAGCTGGCGGGGCACGTTGCGGTGGGCCCGCACGCTCGGCTCCCAGCTGGCCTCCCCCAGCGGCTCGATGGGCACCGGGTGCAGGTCGTTCCAGAAGTCGATGAAGGCGTTGTCGAGGTCCCAGACGGCCGACCCCTCGACCCGCAGGTGCGTGTCGCGCCACTGCGTGGCGTACAGGGAGCCCACGTTGTACCCGCCCACGAAGCCGACCGTGTCGTCGACGACGAGGATCTTGCGGTGGTCGCGGCCCCAGCGTCGCGGGTTGAAGGGCTGCAGGCCCGTCTTCAGCACCGGGTAGCGCAGCACGTGGACGCTCGGCGGGAACGTCAGGAACGAGCGCGGGACGACGAGGTTGGCGAACCCGTCGTAGATCACCCGCACGTCGACCCCGCGGTCGGCGGCGGCGACGAGCTCGCGCTTGAACGCCTCGCCCATGTCGTCGCCCTTGAGGATGAAGGTCTCGAAGAGGATGCGGGTGGTGGCGCCGCGGATCGCCGCGAGCATGTCGTCGTACAGGTCCTCCCCGTAGGTGTACGTCGTGGCGCTGTTCTCGCTGCCGACGGGCACGGTCCGCGGCGGCACGGTCGGGAAGCTCGTCTCGCTCGCGCCGCGGAGGATCTTGCGGACCTTGGTCGTGACCATCAGACCCGCCACGATGCCGACGACGGAGAGGAACCAGGTCTGCAGGGGACGCCAGATCAGGCGCTCGGTCGAGAGTCGGGCCACGTCGTCACCCTAGGGCACGGCGACGCGGGTCCCGTCGACGTCAGACGAAGACGGCGACGGCGCGGGCGGAGCCGCCGCGCTGCTCGTAGAGCGCCAGGAAGCGGCCGTCGGGCGCGAACAGGGCCACGGGGCCGGGTGCGCCGAGGTCGACGTCGGCGAGCGCGCGCCCGAAGCGCACCTCGCCGGCGGCCGCCTCGTCGAGGTCGAGCGACGGGAACGCCGCGCGGGCGGCGTCGTCGAGCGCGACGTGCTGCCACGACCGCTCGAGCTCCTCGAGCGTGCTGGCGACGTCGAGGTCGAAGCCCCCGACGCGGGTGCGGCGCAGCATCGTCAGGTGGCCGCCGACGCCCAGGGCCGCCCCGAGGTCGCGGGCCAGGGCGCGCACGTAGGTCCCGCTGCTGCACACCACGCGGGCGTCGACGTCGACCACCGCCAGACCGTCGACCTGGAGGTGCCGGACGTCGGTGACCTCGAACGTCGACACGGTGACGGGCCGGGCGGGGAGCTGCACGGCCTCCCCCGCGCGGACGCGCGCGTACGAGCGCCTCCCGTCGACCTTGATCGCCGACACGGCCGTCGGCACCTGCTCGATGTCGCCGGTGAGGGGGAGCACCGCGGCACGGATGGCGTCGTCCGTGACGCCGGAGGCGTCGGCCCGCTCCACCAGGTCGCCCTCGGCGTCGTCCGTGACCGTGGTCCAGCCGAGCCGCATCGTCGCGAGGTACTCCTTGTCGGCCAGCTGCAGGTGGCCGAGCAGACGGGTGGCCCGCCCGACACCGAGCAGCAGCACCCCCGTCGCCATCGGGTCGAGGGTGCCGGCGTGGCCGACCTTGCGGGTGCCGGCCAGGCGACGGGTGCGGGCGACGACGTCGTGCGACGTCCACCCGGCGGGCTTGTCGACCACGACGAGCCCGACGCGGGTCTCGCTCATGCCCGCTCGTCGTCCTCGTCGTCGTCCTCGGCCGCGCGCGGCTGCTTGTACGGGTCGGGGTCGCCCGCGTAGGTCTTGCCCTCGGCGGCCGCGGCGACGCGCTCGTCGCTCTCGCGCGCCTTGGCGAGCAGGTCCTCGATCTGGCGGGCCGACTCCGGGACCGCGTCGAGGAAGAACTCCAGCGACGGGGTGTGCCGGGTGCCGAGCTGCTTGCCGACCTCGGTGCGCAGCAGGCCGGTGGCGCTGCGCAACGCGGCCGCCGTGTCGGCGGCGGCGCGCTCGTCGCCCATGACGGTGTAGAAGACCGACGCGTTCTGGTGGTCGCCCGTGAGCCGCACGTCGGTGATCGTCACGAAGCCCAGGCGCGGGTCCTTGACCCGACGCTCGAGCATCTGGGCGATGATCACCTTGATGCGGTCGGCGAGCTGCTGGGTGCGCTGTCCGGCCATGGTTCCTCCTGCTGGGTCGCCGCCGCGGACCCAGGATCGCTCCCGGGTCCGCGGCGGACTGCTGACTCAGCTACGCGGCTTCTCGCGCAGCTCGAACATCTCGACGACGTCGTCGATCTTGATGTCGCCGTACCCCTTGAGGACGAGACCGCACTCGAAGCCCTCGCGGACCTCGGACACGTCGTCCTTCTCGCGGCGCAGGCTCGCGAGCTCGAGGTTGTCGGCCACGACCGAGCCGTCGCGGAGCAGACGCGCCTTGGCGTTGCGCCGGAGCGTGCCGCTCGTGACCATGCAGCCGGCGATGTTGCCGATCTTCGACGAGCGGAAGATGTCGCGGATCTCCGCCGTGCCGAGCTGGTGCTCCTCGAACTCCGGCTTGAGCATGCCCTTGAGCGCCGCCTCGATCTCGTCGATCGCCTGGTAGATGACCGAGTAGTACTTGATCTCGACACCTTCGCGGTCGGCCAGCTCCGTCGCCTTGCCCTGCGGGCGGACGTTGAAGCCGATGATGACCGCGTTGGAGGCCGCCGCCAGGTTGACGTCGGTCTCGGTGATCGCACCCACGCCACGGTCGATGACCCGCAGGTTGACCTCCTCGCCCACGTCGATCTGGGCCAGCGAGTCCTCGAGCGCCTCGACCGAGCCGGAGCCGTCACCCTTGAGGATGAGCAGCAGCTCGTCGGTCTCGCCCTTCTCCATCGAGGACATGAAGTCCTCGAGGGTCCGGCGACCCGTGCGCTTGGCCAGCGCGGCGTTGCGCTCGCGAGCCTCGCGCTTCTCGGCGATCTGGCGCGCGATCCGGTCGTCGTCGACGACCATGAAGTTGTCGCCGGCGCCGGGCACGGCCGTCAGGCCGAGCACCAGGGCAGGACGCGACGGCGGCGCCTCGACGATGTTCTCGCCGAACTCGTCGAGCATGGCGCGCACGCGGCCGAAGGCCGAGCCCGCCACGAGCGTGTCGCCCACCCGCAGCGTGCCGCGCTGGACCAGCACCGTGGCGACCGGGCCGCGACCGCGGTCCAGGTGCGCCTCGATGGCGAGGCCCTCGGCGTTCTGCTCCGGGTTGGCACGCAGGTCCAGCGACGCGTCGGCCGTCAGAATGACCGCCTCGAGGAGGTCGTCCAGACCCGTGCCCGCCTTGGCGGAGACGTCGACGAACATCGAGTCGCCGCCGTACTCCTCGGGGACGAGGCCGTACTCGGTGAGCTGGCCGCGTGCCTTGGTCGGGTCGGCGTCGGGCTTGTCGACCTTGTTGACCGCGACGACGATCGGCACGCCGGCCGCCTTCGCGTGGTTGAGCGCCTCGACCGTCTGCGGCATGACGCCGTCGTCGGCCGCGACCACGAGGATCGCGATGTCGGTCGCCTGCGCACCACGGGCACGCATGGCGGTGAACGCCTCGTGACCCGGGGTGTCGATGAAGGTGATGGCCCGCTCGTTGCCGTCGACCTCGGTGGTCACCTGGTAGGCGCCGATGGTCTGCGTGATGCCGCCGGCCTCCTTGGCGACCACGTTGCTGTTGCGCAGCGCGTCGAGCAGCTTCGTCTTTCCGTGGTCGACGTGACCCATGACGGTCACGACCGGCGGACGCGCCGCAAGGTCGGAGTCGTCGCCGGTGTCCTCGCCGAACTCCAGCGAGAACGACTCGAGCAGCTCACGGTCCTCGTCCTCGGGCGAGACGACCTGGACGTCGTAGTTCAGCTCCTCGCCGAGCAGCTGCAGCGTCTCGTCGTTGACGGACTGCGTGGCGGTGACCATCTCGCCCAGGTGGAACAGCACCTGCACGAGCGACGCCGCGTCGACGCCGATCTTCTCGGCGAAGTCGGTCAGCGAGGCACCGCGCGCCAGACGGACGGTCTGGCCGTCGCCCTTGCGGACGCGGACGCCGCCGATGGCGGGCGCCTGCATCTGGTCGAACTCCTGCCGCTTCGCGCGCTTGCTCTTGCGACCGCGACGGGCGGGACCACCGGGGCGACCGAAGGCGCCCTGCGTGCCACCACGACCGCCGGGACGGTTGCCACCGGGACGGCCACCGGGGCCGCCGAAGCCGCCTCCGCCGCCCGGGGCGCCGCCACCGGGACGACCGGCGAAGCAGCCGCCGCCGCCGGGACGTCCGCCGCCGGCGCCACCGCCGGGACGAGCACCGCCGGGACGGCCACCGGGACCACCACGGCCGGGTCCGGGACGCGCGTTGGCGAGGCCGGACTGCTTGGGCATCATCGCCGGGTTGGGTCGCGGCATGCCGGGACGGCCGCCGGGCGCGGGAGCCGCGGTGCCGGCGCCGCCTGCGCCACCCTCACGGGCGGCCGGCGGACGCGGAGCGCGCTCCTGCTGCATCCCCTGGCGCGAGGAGTACGGGTTGTTGCCGGGGCGCGCGCCACCGGGGCGCGGACCCGGACGGGGGCCCGGAGCCGGCTTGGGCCCGGGCTGGGCGGCCGGCGCGGAGGCCGCGGCGGCCGGTGCCTCGGGCTCGGCCGGACGACGCGGGCCGGGACGCGGACCGGGGGTCGGCGTGGCCTTGGGCGCGGCGGGGCCGGGCTTCGGGGCCGCGGACGCAGGGGTCGGTGCGCTGGGCGCCTGCGGTGCGGCGGGGGCCTGCGGCGCAGCCGGGGCGGGTGCCTCGGTACTCACCCATGTCCTTCAACGTGGACAGGATGTCCTTGCTCTGGACTCCGAGCTCTCGTGCGAGCTCGTGGACTCTGACAGCCACTGTTCTCCTTCGTGGGGGCCCGCACCCCGAAGGAGGTGAGGACCCTAGTTGACGTGCAGGCTCATCGGAACGTTCTCATCGAGAGCTCATGAGCGGTTGCTCCGTTTTCGGGTCGTGGGGCCGGTGGCCCCGTGGATGGGTTGGTGCGCCCTGGTCAGTCCCGCGGGCCGGCCATGTCGTCGAGCAGCGTCAGGTCGAGCGGTCCCTCCACGCGGAGGGCCCGGCCGAACGCCCGTCGACGTCGTGCCAGCTCCAGGCACCGAGGGTCGGGGTGCAGGTGCGCCCCTCGCCCCGGCATCGTCCGCCGCGGGTCGGGGGTCACGGTGGTACCCGCCTCCCCCGGCGTCGCGACGAGCCGGACCAGAGCGGTCACGTCGTCGCGCGACCGGCAGCCGATGCACGTGCGAGTGACCGTGGTCGAGTCTACCCCGTCCGTGGTCACGACCTGCGCTCGGGCCGCGCGCCGTCGCCGTCCTGCGGCACCTCGGTGTCGGAGCGGATGTCGATGCGCCAGCCGGTGAGCTTGGCGGCCAGGCGGGCGTTCTGCCCCTCCTTGCCGATGGCGAGCGAGAGCTGGAAGTCGGGCACGACCACGCGGGCCGCCCGGGTCTGCTCGTCGACCATCGTGACCTTCTTGACCCGTGAGGGCGAGAGCGCGTGCCCGATGAACTCCAGCGGGTCGTCGCTGTGGTCGACGATGTCGATCTTCTCGCCGTGCAGCTCGTGCATCACGTTGCGCACGCGCTGGCCCATCGGCCCGATGCAGGCGCCCTTGGCGTTGACGCCGGGCTTCGTGGCGCGCACGGCGATCTTGGTGCGGTGGCCGGCCTCCCGTGCGACGGCCATGATCTCGACCGAGCCGTCGGCGATCTCCGGGACCTCGAGGGCGAAGAGCAGGCGCACGAGGTTGGGGTGGGTGCGCGAGACCTTGACCCGCGGGCCACGCATGCCCTTCTCGACCTCGTACACGTAGGCCTTGATGCGCTCGCCGTGCGCGTACTTCTCCTCGGCGACCCGCTCGGCCGAGGGCAGCAGCGCCTCCACGCGACCCAGGTCGATCATGACGTCGCCGGGACGGCTGCCCTGCTGGATGACGCCGGAGACGATGTCGCCGACCTTGCCGGAGAACTCGCCGAACTTCTGCTCGTCCTCCGCCTGGCGCAGGCGCTGCATGATCAGCTGGCGAGCGACGGTGGCGGCGAAGCGGCCGAAGTCCTCCGGCGTGTCGTCGAACTCCTCCGAGAACCGCGGGGCCGGCGGCGCGGCGGGCGGCTGGGCGTCGTCGGACGCCGTGTCGGCCGCCTCGTCGGTCTCGGTTTCAGTCTCGGTCTCGGCCGGCTCGGCGGGAGCGACCGGCTCCGGGGCGAGCCGCTCCTTGGCCCAGACCGTCACGCGACCCGTCTGGCGGTCCAGCACGACCCGCGCGTGCGGGTGGGAGTACGGCGTCTTCTGGTAGGCCGACAGCAGCGCTGTCTCGATGGCCTCCACGACGACGTCGAGGGAGATGTCCTTCTCCCGCTCGAGGGCGCGCAGCGCGCTCATGTCGATGTCCATCAGGCGTCCTTCTCGCGGTGGTGGTCGGGGCGGCCGAGCCGTGGGGCGGAGCCGCGGCCCTTGGCCGACGGCTTCTGCTGCTTGGGCCGGCCGGTGGTGGGCGCCTTGGGGGCGCCGAGCTCGGGCGTGACGAGGGCGCGGGCGACGTCGGCGTAGGCGATCCGGCGCTGCTGACCCTTCACGGTGATCTCGACACCGGTGTCGTCGCTGCCGACGACCCGTCCGGTGACGGCGGGACCGTCGTGCAGCGTCACGGCGACGAGCCGGCCGACGTTGCGCCGCCAGTGCCGGGGCTCGGTCAGCGGACGGTCGAGCCCGCGGGACGTGACCTCGAGCGTGTAGGGCTGCTCCCCCATGGCCGTGCCGTCGTCGAGCGCGGCGGAGACGACGCGGGTGGCGTCGGTGATCAGGTCGAGCGGGACGCCGCCGTCGGCGTCGACCGCGATCCTCAGGAAGCGCCGGGTACCGGAGCGGGAGAGCTCGACCGCCTCGAGGTCGAGTCCGAGGGCGGCAAGGGGTCCGGCGACCTCGTCCCTCACGGTGTCGGCCTGCGGGTCCGCCATGTCGTGCAGCCTCCTGTGTTCTGTTGTCGGCACGTCCGGTGCGCGGTGCCGCTGGGCGACCACGCGACCCTCACTCTAGCGGGCACCCATTAGCCTGACGGGATGGTCAGCCGTCGCGTCGTCGTGGGAGGCGGGGTCGCCGTCGTGGCGGCCGGCGCGGGCCTGCACGTCGCGGGCCGCGACGACGACGTGCTGCGTGCGCTCGGGGCGCGACCGCGCCCGATGCCGGACCCTGGGGACACCCGTCTGCTGGAGCGCGCCGCGGTCGACCAGGTCGCGCTCGCCGCGTCGGTCGGCCGCCTCGAGGAGGTCCGTACCGACGACCTCGTCACGGTGCTGAGGACCCAGCTCGACGGGCTCGGCGGCGCAGTGGAGGTCGACGCCTCGACCTCGACCACGTCGTCCGACGTCGCCACCGTCGTGGCCGACCTCAACCGGACCGCCAGCCGACGCCAGACCGACGCTCTCGCAGCGGTCTCGCCCGACCTGGCCAGGGTGCTGGCCTCGCTCGCGGCCGGGCAGGCGCAGGTCGCCCGCACGCTGGGCCGCCGGGCGGGAGGTGCGTGACGTGGGCGACCCGTCCCCCGTCGGCCCCCTGCAGCGCCGCCTCGCGCTCGAGCACGAGGCCGTCTGGCTGACCTCCCTCAGCGCGGGCAGGTTCCCCGCGCTCGACGACGCCGCGCGCGCGGCACTCCGTCGCCACGAGCGGGCACGCGACGTGCTCGTCGCGCGGGTGGCGGCAGCCGGGGCGACGCCCGTGGGCCCGCAGGCGGCGTACGGCGTGCCTCCCCGCTCCGTCGACCAGGCCCGTCAGCGGCTCGCCGACGTGGCCGAGCGGATGTGCCGCGCCATCGTGCCGCTCGTGGCGCTCGGCAGCGCGGACGACCGTCGCGAGGCCGTCCGGTCGCTGCGGGCCTCGGCGCTGGAGGCGACGAGCTGGGGCGCCGGCCCCAGCGCCTTCCCCGGACTCGACCGAGGCTGAGCTCTAGGGTCAGCGGCAGACGCCGCGGACCTCGGTGATGACGTCGGCGAGGGCCACGTCGCGTCGGGTGCCGCTGGCGCGGTCCTTGACCTCCAGCAGCCCGTCGGCCAGCCCCTTGCCCACGACGACGGTCGTCGGCATGCCGAGCAGCTCCGCGTCCTTGAACTTGACGCCGGGCGACACCTTCGGACGGTCGTCGTAGAGCACGTCGAGGCCGGCGGCCTCGAGCTCGGCGACGAGCCGGTCGGCCGCCTCGAACAGCTCGGGCTGCTTCCCGGCGACCACGACGTGGACGTCGAAGGGCGCGAGCTCGCGCGGCCAGACGATGCCAAGCTCGTCGTGCGAGCTCTCGACGACGGCGGCCACGGCTCGTGAGATGCCGACGCCGTAGGAGCCCATCGTGACGGTGACGAGCTTGCCGTTCTCGTCGAGCACCTTGAGGTCGAGCGCCTCGGCGTACTTGCGGCCGAGCTGGAAGATGTGCCCCATCTCGATGCCGCGGGCGAGCTCGAGCGGACCCGAGCCGTCGGGCGCGGGGTCGCCCGCACGCACCTCGGCCGCCTCGATCGTGCCGTCGGCGGTGAAGTCGCGACCGGCCACGAGGTCGATGACGTGCGAGCCGGCCACGTCCGCCCCGGTGACCCAGCGCGTGCCGTCGACGACCCGGGGGTCGACGAGGTAGCGGATGCCGGTCTCGGACTCCTCCCCCAGCACGCCGGGGCCGATGTAGCCCTTCTTGAGCGCCGGGTGGGCGGCGAAGTCCTCCTCCGTGAACGGCTCGACGTCGGCCGGCGCGACCTGCGTCTCGAGCCGCTTGGCGTCGACCTCGCGGTCGCCGGGGACGCCGATCGCGAGCGGCTCGCGGGAGCCGTCGGGGTGGCGCAGCACCACGAGGACGTTCTTCAGCGTGTCGGCGCCGGTCCAGGGACGGTCCTCGCGCGGGAACCGCTCGTTGAGGTGCGCGACGAGCGTGTCGATGGTCGGGGTGTCGGGCGTCTGCTCGGCGTGCGCGGCCGGCAGCCCGTCGTAGGGCTGGGGGTCGGGCGCCACCGTGACCACGGCCTCGACGTTGGCCGCGTAGCCGCCGGGCGAGCGGACGAAGGTGTCCTCCCCGATCTCGGCGACGGCGAGGAACTCCTCGCTGGCCGAGCCGCCCATGGCGCCGGAGTCGGCCTGCACGACGACGTAGTCGAGACCGAGCCGGTCGAAGATGCGCACGTAGGCCTCGCGGTGCGCCTGGTAGCTGCGCTCGAGGCCCTCGTCGGTCACGTCGAAGGAGTAGGAGTCCTTCATGACGAACTCGCGGCCGCGCAGGATGCCGGCGCGGGGCCGCGCCTCGTCGCGGTACTTCGTCTGAATCTGGTACAGGCTCAGCGGCAGGTCCTTGTAGGAGCCGTAGAGGTCCTTGACCAGGAGCGCGAACATCTCCTCGTGCGTGGGGCCGAGCAGCATGTCGTTGCCGCGACGGTCGTGCAGGCGGAACAGGTTGGGGCCGTACTCGGTCCAGCGGTTCGTCGCCTCGTAGGGCTCGCGCGGCAGCAGCGCGGGAAAGCGGACCTCCTGCGACCCGATCCCCTCCATCTCCTCGCGGACGATCTCCTCGACCTTGGCCAGGACCTTGAGCCCGAGCGGCAGCCAGGAGTAGATGCCCGGCGCGACGCGCCGCACGTAGCCGGCCCGGACGAGCAGCTTGTGGCTCGGGACCTCCGCGTCCGCCGGGTCGTCGCGGAGGGTTCGCAGGAACAGCTGGGACATGCGCATGGGCCGACCCTATCGAGCGCCGCGCGAGGCCTTGAGGGCCGTGCGCACGAGCGGCACCTGCAGCGGCAGCCGGCCGACGACCCCGGCCTTCAGCACGGGCGAGGCGCGACGGCTGCGCAGCACGTCGGCCGTCATCTGCAGGTTGGCCGGGAAGACCCCCACGAGGAGCCCGGCGGCGGCCAGCCCCCCGGCGCGTCGCGTGCGGGGGTGCGCGAGCAGCGCCGCGCAGGCCACCTCCACGACCCCCGAGGCGTGCACGAGCTCGCGCCGGCGCGGGAGCGCACGCGGCACCATCTGCTCGAACGGCTCGGGCTTCACGAAGTGCGCGACCCCGGCGACGGCGAGCAGGGCGGCCAGGGCCTTCACGTCACGATCCATGTCCGCACCCTAGGCGACCGCGGTGGTGACGCGGACGGGACACCTCGGGCGACTGACGACGCGGGCCGGTCTACAGCAGGATCGACGCGAACGTGTCGACCTGGCGCAGGCCGACGCGAGCGTAGGTGGCCCGGGCGGCCGTGTTGAAGTCGTTGACGTAGAGCGTGACGTCGGACGCGACGTCACGCTGCACCAGCCGCACGACGCCGGCGAGTGCTGGTGCCGCGATGCCTCGACCACGGTGGTCGGGGTGCACCCAGACGCCCTGCAGCTGGCAGACGCCGTCGGCGGCGGCGCCGACCTCCGTCTTGAAGAGCACCTCGCCGTCCTCGATGATCGCGAACGCCCAGCCCCGGGCGACGAGCTGCGCCACCCGGGCCCGGTAGCCCGCGCCGCCTCCCGCCTCGGGGTCGATGCCGACCTCCTCGCGGAACATCGCCACGGACGCCGGGTACAGCACGTCGACCTCGTCGATCATGACGCGGCGCAGCCGCGGGTCCGGCGCGACCGCCGGCTCGTCGTCGATGGCGAGGAACGGCTGGTCGGCCCGCACCGACCGCGCGGGACCCCAGTCCTGCTCGAGCCTCGACCACAGCCGCATGACGGCGGCCTGGCGGCCGACGAGCGACGCGCTGCGTCGCATGCCGGGCGCGACACCGGTGAGGAGCAGCTGACGCGCGAACCCGTCGACGGCGTCGGCGTCGGCCTCCACGGGCACGAGGTTGGCGCCGCAGTGGCAGGCGGCGACGAGCCGGCCGTCGCGGAAGCAGCCGAGCATCGTGCCGCCGAGCATGAGGCTGCGCAGACCGGTCTCGGCGACGCGGTGGCGCACGAAGAGGTTCGCGCGCTCGTCGCGGGCCATCAGCGCCTCGAGCTCGACGCGGTCGTCGGGTCCGAGCAGCCGGACCTGCTGGTCACGGCGCCCGGTGGCGTCGGACGCGACCGGCACCAGCTCGATCATCGTGTGCTCCTCGCTCCGCAGGCCGCTCGCCCGGCTGCGGACAGCCTAGGCCAGCGGGCCGGCCGTCGCCCCTCGACGAGCGCGACCTGGGACGGACGGCGGACGTTCAGCCCGAGACCGTCACCGAGGCGGTCGCGCCGTCCTCCGGCTCCATGTCCTCGGCGATGCGCAGGGCCTCCTCGATGAGCGTCTCGACGATCTTGCTCTCGGGCACGGTCTTGATGACCTCGCCCTTGACGAAGATCTGGCCCTTGCCATTGCCCGACGCGACGCCGAGGTCGGCCTCCCGTGCCTCGCCGGGACCGTTGACGACGCAGCCCATGACGGCGACGCGCAGCGGCACCTCGAGACCGTCGAGACCGGCGGTCACCTGCTCGGCGAGCGTGTAGACGTCGACCTGGGCGCGCCCGCACGACGGGCAGGACACGATCTCGAGCTTGCGCGGTCGCAGGTTGAGCGACTGGAGGATCTGGATGCCGACCTTGACTTCCTCGACCGGCGGGGCGGACAGCGAGACGCGGATGGTGTCGCCGATGCCCTTGCCGAGGAGGTAGCCGAACGCCGTGGCGCTCTTGATGGTGCCCTGGAACGCCGGTCCGGCCTCGGTGACGCCGAGGTGGAGCGGCCAGTCGCCGCGCTCGGCGAGCATCTCGTAGGCCTGTGCCATGATGACGGGGTCGTTGTGCTTGACCGAGATCTTGAAGTCGTGGAAGTCGTGCTCCTCGAACAGCGACGCCTCCCACACGGCCGACTCGACGAGCGCCTCCGGCGTGGCCTTGCCGTACTTCTCGAGCAGGCGCTTGTCGAGCGAGCCCGCGTTGACGCCGATGCGCAGCGAGACGCCGGCGTCCTTCGCGGCCCGGGCGATCGCACCGACCTGGTCGTCGAACTTGCGGATGTTGCCCGGGTTCACGCGCACGGCCGCGCAGCCGGCGTCGATCGCGGCGAACACGTACTTCGGCTGGAAGTGGATGTCGGCGATGACGGGGATCTGGCTCTTGCGCGCGATGTCGGGCAGCGCGTCGGCGTCGTCCTGGCTGGGGCACGCGACGCGCACGATGTCGCAGCCGGCCGCGGTGAGCTCGGCGATCTGCTGCAGCGTGGTGTTCACGTCGGACGTCAGCGTCGTGGTCATGGACTGCACCGAGACGGGCGCGTCGCCACCCACGTCGACCGTGCCGACCTTGATCTTGCGGCTCTTGCGTCGCGGGCTGAGGACCGGCGGCGGCGCCTCGGGCATCCCGAGCGAGACCGGGACGGACCCGGCGCTCACGAGATGCTCACCGGGTTCACGATGTCGGCGTAGATCAGGATGACGCTCATGACCATCAGGATGCCACCCACCACGTAGGCGACGGGCAGCATCCTCGCCACGTCGACGTATCCGGGGTCCGGGCGGCGGCGCAGACGCGCCCATCCCCGACGCACGGCCTCCCAGAGCGCACCGGCGATGTGGCCCCCGTCGAGGGGCAGCAGCGGGATGAAGTTGAACAGCGCGAGGAACAGGTTCAGCGAGGCGAGCAGGGCCAGCAGCCGCTGGGCGCGCTCCGCCCAGCTGGGCTCGTCGACCGTGACGAGCTCGCCGGCGACCCGGCTGGCGCCGACCACGCTGATCGGGCCGTCGGCGGGTCGCTCCGCGCCGAACGCCGCCTTGGTGACCTCGACCATGCGCACCGGCAGGTGGGCGATGGCGCTGGCCGTGGCCGCGACCTGCTCGCTCATGACGTCCACGACGGCGCCCGGTCCCTGACGCTGCATGGTCTCGGTCGGCGTGACGCCGAGGAAGCCGACCTTCTCGGTGCGCTGCGGGTCGTCGAGCGAGGTGCGCGCGAGCACGGCGGTCGGGACGTCGGCGGACACCTCGCGACCGTCGCGGTCGACGACGAGACGGGCCTCGCGGTCGCCGTTGGCGCGGATCAGGCCCGACAGCTGCTCCCACGACGTGATCCGCTCGCCGTTGAACGAGACGAACCGGTCGCCGGGCTGCAGGCCGGCCTGCTTGGCCGGGGTCACGGGGTCGGCGTCGGTGCAGGCGCGACCCGCCTCGGCGTCGGTGATGGCGCAGTCGGAGACCGCCTGGACGGTCGTCGTCGGGGTGAGTGCGCCGAAGCCCATGAGCACGACCGCGAACAGCACGACGGCGATGGCGACGTTGACGAGCGGTCCGCCGGCCATCACGATCAGCTTCTGCCACCAGGGCTTGCGGTAGAAGAGACGCTCGAGGTCGTCGTCCTCGATCAGCTCGTGCTCCGCGTGGCGCGCGTCGCTGACGAGCTGGGTGAAGAGACCGGTGCTGGTCGCGCGGACCTCGTGGGGGTCGGCCGCGACGCCGTCGCGCCGCTCGGGCGGCAGCATGCCGACGAGCTTCACGTAGCCGCCGAGCGGGATCGACTTGATGCCGTACTCGGTCTCGCCCCGCTTGACCGACCAGATCGTGCTGCCGAACCCGACGAAGTACTGGGTGACCTTGATGCCGAACCTCTTCGCCGGGACCATGTGGCCGAGCTCGTGCAGGGCGATCGACGCGATGACGCCCAGCACGAAGACGACGACGCCGAGCGTGTAGATCAGCGCGGTCACGCGCGGGCTCCGCCGGTTGCACTCATGGACACTTCCTCCACCAGGGTCCTCGCCCGCTCGCGGGCCAGGGTGTCGGCCTCGAGCACGCGCTCGAGGGTCAGGTCGGCGTGGGCGGCGTCCGGGTCGCGCAGGTGCTCGTCGAGGACCGTGCCCACCGTGTCCACGATGCCAAGGAACCCCAAGTCGCCGCTGACGAACGCGTCGACGCACACCTCGTTGGCCGCGTTGAGGACGGCTGGGGCCGTGCGGCCGAACGACCCGGCGCGCCGGGCCAGCGACACGGCGGGGAATGCGGTCTCGTCGAGCGGGAAGAACTCCCAGGAGGTCGGCGAGGTCCAGTCGCAGCCGCGCGCCGAGCCCGGCACGCGCTCGGGCCAGGCGAGCCCCAGTGCGATCGGCAGCCGCATGTCCGGGGGCGAGGCCTGCACCATCGTCGAGCCGTCGACGTACTCGACCATGGAGTGCACGACCGACGACGGGTGCACGACCACGTCGATGCGGTCGAAGTCGATGCCGAACAGCAGGTGCGCCTCGATCACCTCCAGGCCCTTGTTGACGAGCGTCGCGGAGTTGATGGTGATGACCGGACCCATGTCCCACGTCGGGTGCGCCATCGCCTGCTCGGGCGTCACGTCGGCGAGCTCGGCGCGGCTGCGTCCGCGGAACGGGCCGCCGCTGGCGGTCACGAGGAGCCGCTGCACGTCCTCGACGCGCTCGCCGCGCAGGGCCTGCGCGATCGCGGAGTGCTCGGAGTCGACGGGCACGAGCTGGCCGGGGCGCACGCGTGACGTGACGAGCTCGCCGCCGATGATCAGCGACTCCTTGTTCGCCAGGGCGAGGGTCGTGCCGGTGTCGAGCGCCGCGAGCGTCGGCTCGAGGCCGACCGCACCGGTCATGCCGTTGAGCACGACGTCGACGTCGGTGCGCGCGACCTCGGTGGCGGCGTCGGGACCGGCGAGCAGGCGGGGCACGCGGTGGTCGCCCTCGGACCAGCCGCGTCGCTTCGCCTCGGCGTAGAGGGCGAGCTGCACGTCCTGCGCCGACGTGGCGCGCGCGACGGCGACCACCTCGACCTCGTGCCGGATGGCCTGGGCGGCGAGCAGGGCCGGGTCGGCCCCGCCGGCCGCGAGCGCGACGACGTCGAACCGCTCGGGCGCGGCCTCGACCACCTCCAGGGCCTGGGTGCCGATGGAGCCGGTGGAACCGAGAATGGCGACACGCTTGCGCATGTCGCCATTCTCCCTCACCGGCACCGGGTGTCCCGCCCGGGCGCCGGAGGTCTCACCGCTCCGGGGTCACTTCACCTCGGAGCGCAGCAGCCGGTAGATGCCGAAGCCGAGCGGCAGCACCAGCCAGATCGTGCCGGCGGTCGCGATGCGGGCCCACTCCTCGCCGGTCGGGTCGAAGTCGCCGGTGAACAGCGGCACGAGGGCCGTGTTCAGCTCGATCCACGGGGCGAGGTCGCCGAACCACTCGACGAGCCCGCCGACGATGCCGACGACGATCGGCAGCACCAGCGTGTAGACGAAGTAGCCGACGATGGCGGCCGCCGTGTTCATCAGCAGCATGGCGACCGCGAAGCCGATGAGCACGCCGATCAGGTTGCTCACCGCGAAGTTGAAGACCTCGCGACCGGTGATCGACCACGACACGTCGACACCGCGGACGCTCGACGCGAGGAACGTGCCGACCGCCGCGAGCAGGGCCGACAGCAGCATCACGCCGACGGAGATGATGAGTCCGGCCAGCAGCTTCGCGGCCACCACCCGGGGACGGCGAGGCTCGAGCGTGAACGTGACGAGCCCGGTGCGCTGGCCCCACTCGGAGGTGACCAGCATGATCGCGATGATCGGCAGGAAGTAGCCGAGCGTGCCGCCCATGGCCTGGATGAAGAACGGGAAGTCCTGGAACTCGCCCCCGTCGGTGACGAGGAACGCGATGACGAGCATGACCACGGCGCAGAGCCCGAGGATCGAGATGCTCAGCCACCGTCCGGCACGCGTGTCGAAGGACTTGCGGACCTCCACGCCCACCAGGCGGGTGAGGGGGATGCCCGGCCGGTCGGTGTCGATGCTGACCGCGGGTGCGGTGGTGGTGCTCATGCCTGGGCTCCTTCGGTGGGGACGGCGTCGCGCTGGGTGGTGGCGGTGAGCTGGAGGAACATCTCCTCCAGGCCCGCGCCGTCGGCCTGGCGCAGCTCGACGAGGGCGACGCCGGCGGCGGCGGCCGCCTTGCCGACGACCTCGGGCGCGGCCTCGGTGGTGAGGCCCTCGCCGCTCGGCGTGACGGTGATGCCGGCGCTGGTGAGCGCCTGCTCGAGCGCGCGGGGCTCGAGACCGCGCACGTAGGTGCCGGCCGCCTGCAGCAGCTCCTCCTTCGTGCCCTGGGCCACGATCTTCCCGTTGCCGATGACGATCAGCTCGTCGGCGATGATCTGCACCTCGTGCAGCAGGTGCGACGACAGGAGCACCGTGCCGCCGCGGTCGGCGTACTCGCGGAGCAGGCCGCGCATCCAGTGGATGCCCGCCGGGTCGAGACCGTTGGCGGGCTCGTCGAGCATGAGGATCTTCGGCTCCCCCAGGAGGGCGTGCGCGATGCCGAGCCGCTGCCGCATGCCGAGCGAGTAGTTGCGGACGCGCCGGCGCGACTCCTTGTCGGACAGGCTGACGAGCGCGAGCATCTCGTCGACGCGGCTCGGGGGCAGCCCCATGGTGCGCGCGCCGATCGTGAGGATCTCCCGGCCCGTGCGGCCGGCGTGCTGCGCCGAGGCGTCGAGGAGGACGCCGACCTGCGTGCCGGGGTTGGGGATGTCGCGGTAGCTCACCCCGCCGACGGTCGCCGCACCCTTCGACGGGGGCGTCAGTCCGGCGATGATGCGCATCGTCGTCGACTTGCCGGCACCGTTCGGCCCGAGGAAGCCGGTCACGGCGCCGGGACGGCACGTGAAGCTGACGTCGTCGACGGCCGTGAAGCCGGCGTACGCCTTCGTGAGGTTCTGGACCTGGATCATGGTCCCACTCTGGCGGACGTCGACCCGGCGGCGCATCCGTCGCGCAGCCATGATCGGCGCGCCGAAAGTATGAGACGTCCCGGTCCGTCGGTCATGGTGGGGCGTCCGCCGGCCTGGGTAGCGTGTCGTCGGTGACCGGTACCGCTCCCCCGCTGACCTGGTGGGGACACACGTGGCGGCTGCTCCTCGTCCTCGCCGTCACCGCGCTCACATGGGCCGAGCTCGGGGTCTGGCAGCTGCGCCACGCGCCGCTGTGGTTCGTCCTCGACGTGACCGTGGGCGTGCTCTGCACGGTGCTCGCGATGGTCTGGCGTCGCCGGTTCCCCGTCACGGTCGCGCTGGTGACGAACGTCGTGAGCATCGGCTCGTTCAGCTCAGGTGGCGCGGCCTGCCTGGCCCTGGTCTCCCTCGCCACGCGCCGACGCCTGGGCGAGCTCCTGCCGGTGACGCTGGTGTGCCTGCTGACCATCCCCCTCGTCGTCGCCGTCAACCCGCTGCCGGGCGAGGATCCGCGCGTCGACGCCGCGGTGGTGGTCGTGGTCATCGGTCTCCTGGTCGCGGTGGGCCTGTACGTGGGGTCACGTCGCGAGCTGCTCGCGACCCTGCGCTCACGCGCGGAGAGCGCCGAGGCCGAGCAGGCGGCCAAGGTCGCGCAGGCCCGCAGCGCGGAGCGCACCCGCATCGCCCGCGAGATGCACGACGTGCTCGCCCACCGGATCTCCCTGGTCACCATGCACGCGGGCGCCCTCGCCTACCGCCAGGACCTCGGACGGGAGCAGGTGCACGAGACCGCCCTGACGATCCAGAAGACCGCCCACCAGGCGATGACCGAGCTGCGCAGCGTGCTCGGCGTGCTGCGCGAGGGGCCGGGCGACGCCGTGCCGGAGCTGCCGCAGCCCACGGCGCGCGACGTGGTCGAGCTGGTCGAGGAGTCGCGGGCGGCCGGGATGCGGGTGGAGCTGGATCTGCAGGGCGACCTCGACGACGTCGCGGGAGCCGCCGGGCGCACCGTCTACCGCGTGGTGCAGGAGGGCCTGACCAACGCCCGCAAGCACGCGGCCGGCACGCCGGTGCAGGTGACGGTCGACGTCGGCGCGCAGACCGTGGACGTACGAGTCGTCAACCCCCTCCCGCTCGGCACGCCGACGGCACCGCTGCCCGGGTCGGGCCTGGGGCTCGTCGGCCTGCGCGAGCGGGTCGAGCTGGCGCGCGGCAGCCTGTCGCACCGGGTGTCGCCCGACCGCCGCTACGTCCTGGAGGCGCGGATACCGTGGGCCGCGTGACGTCCGTCCGCCCCACCCGTCTCCTCCTCGTCGACGACGACGCGCTCGTGCGCGCCGGGCTCTCGCTCATGCTCGGCGGCGCCGACGACCTCGAGGTCGTCGCCGAGGCGTCCGACGGGCGCGAGGCGCTCGCCGCCGTGCGCTCCCACGACGTCGACGTGGTGCTGATGGACCTGCGCATGCCGGTCATGGACGGCATCGAGGCGACGGCCGCCATCACCGCGCTGCCGTCGCCACCGCACGTGCTCGTGCTGACGACCTTCGACGCCGACGACTACGTTGTGCGGGCGCTCGCCGCGGGTGCCCACGGGTTCCTGCTCAAGGACACCCCGCCCGCGCAGATCGTGGAGTCCATCGGCACCGTGCTGAGCGGGGAGCCGGCGCTCTCCCCGGCCGTCACCCGTCGGCTCATCGCCCAGGTGACCGACGGCTCGGGCGGCAACCGCGAGGCCGACGCGGCACGACGCGTGGCCCTGTTGACCGACCGCGAGCGCGACGTGGCCCTCGCCATCGGGCGCGGCGCCTCGAACGCGGAGATCGCCGCCGAGCTGCACCTGAGCCTCGCGACGGTCAAGGCCCACATCTCCCACCTGTTCACGAAGCTGGACGCGGTCAACCGCGTGCAGGTGGCCATCACGATGCACGAGGCCGGACTCCTGTAGCGGACGCCACCGCGGCTCGACGTGCCCGCGGACGCGCGGCTGCCTAGCGTGGGTGCATGCCCTCGACGTTCGCGAACCTCGCCGACACCGTCCTCGACAAGACGGTCCTGCCCGGCTACTCCAGCATCGGACCGGCGCTGCGACGACGCTGGTGGCCCGCCGACCCGGGGCCGGACGCCCTCCGCGGGCGGCACGTCGTGGTCACGGGTGCGAGCGGTGGCCTGGGCGCTGCGGCAGCCACCGGCATCGCCGCCCTGGGCGCGACGGTGCACCTCGTGGGCCGCAAGGCCGACCGGCTGGCCGACGCGGCCCGCGAGATCCGGGGCAGCGTGCCGGCGGCGGACCTGCGCGAGGAGGTGTGCGACATCAGCGACCTCGACGACGTCCGGCGCTACGCGCAGCGGCTCACGTCGGACCTCGGAGCGCTGCACGCGATCGTCCACGACGCGGGCGTGATGCCGAAGGAGCGCACGGAGTCGGCGCAGGGCCACGAGCTGACGCTGGCCACCCACGTGCTGGGCCCGCTGCTGCTGACCGAGCTGCTCCGCCCGCTGCTGGAGGCGGCGGACGACGGCCGCGTCGTGTGGGTGTCGTCCGGGGGCATGTACACGGCACCGCTCACGGCGGCGCTCGTCGACGACCTGGAGTACCGCGACGGCGACTACGACGGGGTCCGCGCCTACGCCCGCACGAAGCGGCTGCAGGTGGTGGTGGCCGAGCTGCTCGCCGAGCGCCACCCGCACCTGGCGAGCCACGCGATGCACCCGGGCTGGGCCGAGACGCCGGGGATCACCGACTCGCTGCCGGGCTTCGCGAAGTTCGTCGCGCCGGTGCTGCGCACGGCCGAGCAGGGTGCGGACACGATGGTGTGGCTCGTCGGCACGCCGACGTCGGTGACCGGGCCCGACGGCTTCTGGTGCGACCGGCGTCGCCGCTCGCCCCGCTTCCTGCCCTGGTCGAAGGACGACCCTGCCCTGCGCCGCCGCGCGTGGGACCGCGTGGCGGCGTGGGCCGGTCTGGAGCCCGAGGGCTCCTAGCCGACGGGTCGGCGCGCGAGCAGCGGCTCGACGACGTCGGCCGCGTGCGCCAGCACGGCGTCGCGGAAGCCGTCGGCGTCGCCCGCCAGCGCGGTGGCAGCGTCGCCGGAGCCGGCCTGGCGGACGAGGTCGAGCGGGTGGACCCCCTCGGCGGAGCGCACCTCGGGGCCGGCGTCGCCGTCGGCCACGACGACCGCGCCGTCGGGCGCCGGAACGGCACCGATCCGGATGCACGCGCAGACGGCGACCACCCGGTCGTCGCCTGCCACCTGCACGCCGACCTCGTCACCGGGCTGCACGCCGAGCATCCGCAGGCCGGAGCCGAGGAACGACGAGCGCTCCAGCAACCGTGCGAACGTGAGGGTCGACGTGGCCGGGTCGTCCGCGCCCCCGCCGATGACGTGCCGGTCGAGCAGGTCGAACCCGAGGCTCGCCATCATCGCCCCCGGAACACGGGCGTGCGCTTCTCGGTGCGCGCGGTGGCCGCCTCGCGCACGTCCTCGCTGGCCCAGACGTCGCGGAATCCCTGCTCGATGGTGGCGTCGTCGTCGAGGTCGTTGAGGACGCGCTTGTTGTAGGCGAGGGTGAGCGGCGCGAGCGTGGCGATCTCGTGCGCCCAGGCGAGCGCGTCGTCGAGCGTGCCTGGCTTGTCGACGAGCCCGTGGCCGAGCGCCTCGTCGCGGTCGACGAGCTCGCCGGCCAGCATCATGCGACGGGCCGGCCCGGTGCCGGACAGCGCGGCGAGCGTGCGGATCGTCCACGCGTCGACGGCCATGCCGTTGCGGGCGGTGGGCACGCCGAACTTCGCCCGCTCGTCGGCGACCCGCAGGTCGCAGGCGATGGCCAGCTGGGTGCCGGCGCCGATGGCGGGGCCGTTCACGGCGGCGACGATCGGGACGGGCAGCCGGGTGAGACCGTGCAGCATGCCGTACAGCGCCTCGAGGAACTCGTCCCCGTAGACGCCACCGAGGTCGGCCCCGGAGCAGAACGCGGTCCCCTGGCCGGTGATGACGAGGGCCCGCGCTCCCCCGTTCGCGGGCCCGTCGCCGACCGCGTCGCGCGCGGCCTCGTCGATCGCGCGGCACAGGTCGAGGTTGAGGGCGTTGCGGCGCTCCTCGCGCTGCAGCTCCAGGACGACGACGTCGCCGTCGCGGCTCACTCCGAGCATGGGTCTCCTCCGTCGGGTCGGACGCGGGTCAGCGTACTGGGGGCTCTCCGCGGTCGACGAGCAGCCGGGCGGTGCGGTGCTCGACGTCGGACCCGACGTCGGGCGTCAGGCCGTGGGTGGCGGGTTCGGCGTGGACGGTGCGGCCGGAGGGCAGGATCCAGCGCAGGGTGCGGTGGCTCTTCATGGCGTGGTGTCGGCGGTGCAGTGCCCAGAGGTTCGAGCCTTTGGTGGGACCTCTGGGGTGGGGTTCTCGGTGGTCGAGGTCGCAGTCGCGGGCTGGTCTCAGGCAGCCGGGCGCCTGGCAGACGCCGTCGCGGAAGCTGATGGCGGTGGCGAGGACGTCGGGAGCGAACCTGCCGACGTACTCGTGGGCGAGGACGTCGCGCGTGATGGGGTCGACGAGGAGTCTGTGGAAGAAGGTGTCGTCGGGGTCGAGGTGCTCGAGCACCCACTCGGCGGGGACGGTCCAGGTGCCGTCGTCGGAGACGGCGGGTCCGGGCTCGGCACCGACCAGGACGTCGGCGTCGATGACGACGCCGATGTCGGTGCGGGCGCGGCCGCTGGCGGGGGTGTCCTCGGCGAGGAGGAGGTCGATGAAGGCGTCGGCGCGGACCTGGCCGCGGGTGCGGTCGTCGCCGTCGGGGCGTGGGGTGCGGCGCAGGCGGGCGTCGATGGCGGCGGCCTGGTGGGAGGGGATGAAGGCGTTGACCCAGGCCATGGCGTCGTCGACGTGGGTGACCTGCACGTCGCGTTGGCGGCGGGCGGCCTCGGCGCGCTGGGCGGCTTCCTCGGCCTCGACGCGGGCGACGAACCGCTTCAGCCAGCCGCGCAGCTCGGCCACGGTGTGGGTCGCCGCGTACCCGACGACCGACTCGTCGAGGCGTCGGTGGGACGACTCGTGCACCAGCAGCAGAGCCGCCGACGACACCTCGCGGGCTCGCGCCCAGTCGAGACGACCGTCGCGGAAGGCTCGCCACGTGTAGGGCGTGCGCTCGCGGAGTCGGTCGGCCGCCGCGAGCCGGTTGGTCACCTGACCCTCGGACAGCCCGACGGCCTGGCCGATCTCCAGCGGGATCGCCGACCGCTCCACGAGCCTCACCATCGGCGACTCGATACCGGCGGTGCGCACCAGCTCGGCGTCACGGAACCGCAGCATGTCGACGATCTCGGACGCCTCGGCACGCGCGCGCTCCCGCGCGCGGGCGGTCAGCGCGTCGAGCGCCTCCGCGTTGCCGTTGCCGTTCTCGTCCATGTCTCCAACCTAGGGGCGACCTCCGACACCACCCTCCGGCCCGAAGACGGGTCCGGTCAGGGCGCCGTCAACCGCTCCAGCACCTGCGCGACGCCGTCGTCGTCGTCGTCGTTCGAGCCGATCACCTCGTCGGCCGCGGCGAGGACGTCGGGATGGGCGTTGGCCACGGCGAGCGCGCGACCGGCCCAGGCGAGCATCGGCAGGTCGTTGGACATGTCGCCACAGGCCCACACGTCGCGGGCCGCGATGCCGCGCTCGGTGCACCACGTCTGCAGCCCCGACGCCTTCGTGACGCCGCGCGGCGTCAGCTCGGCCAGGCCGACGGCGCCGGAGAAGCCCAGCTCGGCGCGGTCGCCCACCACCTCGGACACCCGCGTCAGGAACGCCTCCTGCTCGACGTCGGGGGCACGGGCCAGCAGCTTGCCGGCACCGACGGCCTCGAGGTCGTGGCCCACGGCGTCGTCGCGGTGCGCGTCGAGGAAGTGCTCGTCGCGGCGCATGCCGTCCGCGCACTCGACGGCGAAGCCGATGCCCGGCACGGCCGCCCGCAGGTCGGCCAGCAGGACCCGCAGGTCGGCCGGCGCGAACGGGTGCGACTCCACGACCTCGCGACGGGCGACGTCGAGCACGAACGCACCGTTGCCGCAGAGCGCCACGCCGTGACCCCCGACCGCGTCGGCGAGCTCGTCGAGCCACCGAGGCGGCCTGGCGGTCACGAACACGACCTCCACGCCGGACTCCTCGGCCGCCGCGACGGCGGCACGCGTGCGGTCCGACAGGGTGCCGTCGCTACGCAGGAGGGTGCCGTCGAGGTCGGTCGCGAGCAGCGCGGGTCGGCTCACGCGTCGGACGCGGCGAGCTGGCCGCAGGCGGCGTCGATCTCGTCGCCGCGGGTGTCCCGGATCGTCGTGCTGATGCCACGCGAGACGAGGCGGCGGACGAACTCGTCCATGTCCTCGTCGCGGGAGCGGGTGAAGCGCGAGCCGGGGACCTCGTTGAGCGGGATGAGGTTCACGTGCACCCAGCCGCGACCCTCGCCGTGCGCGAGCAGCAGCTCGGCCAGCAGGTCGGCGCGCCAGGCCTGGTCGTTGATGTCGCGCATCATCGCGTACTCGATCGAGACGCGTCGGCCGGTGACGTCGAAGAAGTGCTTCGCCGCCGAGACGGCCTCCTCGACGCTGTGCCGCGTGTTGATGGGGACCAGCTCGTCGCGCAGCTCGTCGTCGGGGGCGTGCAGCGACAGCGCGAGCGTGACCGGCACGCCCTCGTCGGCCAGCTGGCGCATGCGCGGCGCGAGCCCGACCGTGCTGACGGTGATGTTGCGCGCCGACATGCCGAGCCCGTCGGGCGCGGGCGAGGTCATGCGACGCACGGCACCCACGACCGCCTTGTAGTTGGCGAGCGGCTCGCCCATGCCCATGAACACGACGTTGGAGAGCCGGCCCGGGCCGCCGGCGACCCGCCCGTGCGCCATCGCGGCAGCCGCGTCGACGACCTGGTCGACGATCTCGGCCGTGCTCATGTTGCGCTGCAGGCCGCCCTGGCCGGTCGCGCAGAACGGGCAGGCCATGCCGCAGCCGGCCTGGCTCGACACGCACACCGTCGCGCGCTCGGAGTAGCGCATCAGCACCGACTCCACGAGCGCGCCGTCGAACAGGCGCCACAGCGTCTTGAGGGTCGTCCCCTGGTCGGCCTCCTGCACCTTGACGGTCGACAGCAGCGGCGGCAGCAGGGCCTGCGCGATGGCGTCGCGCTGCGCCGCCGGGAGGTCGGTCATGGCCTCCGGGTCGCGCTGCAGGCGCGCGAAGTAGTGGTGCGCGACCTGCTTCACCCGGAAGGCGGGCAGGCCGAGCTCCTCGGCCGCGGCCTTGCGCTCGTCGGCGGAGAAGTCCGCGAGGTGACGCGGAGGCTTCCCGCGACCGCGCGGGGGCTCGAGGACGAGCGGCAGGGTCTTGATGGGCTCGCTCACCGCACCATCCTCCCAGCCCGACCCCAGCGCTGTCGAAACGCGCGGGTCGGGCCGGGTCGGCTCACGCCGGGACGGGGTGCGGGTCGCGCGCCAGGGCGGCGACGAAGTCGAGCTTGTCGAGCACCGGCGGCGGGATGACGAACGGGTAGAGGTCGTCGGACCCCATCGCCCGGTTGATCTGGTTGAGCGCCGTGGACAGCGGGATCCAGACGCCCGTGACGAGGTCGCTGAACAGGGTGAAGGCACTCGGGTCGACCGTGGTCAGGCCGTAGGCGCGCGCGGTCTCGACGGTGTCGCTGATGTGCATCCAGTGCGCGAAGGTCTCCGCGAAGTCCTCGAACGGGTGCATCGTCGCGTAGGTGCTGATGTAGGACTCCTGCCAGTCCTCCGGCGGGCCCTCGCTGTAGTGCCGGTCGATCTCGGCCTGGTAGTCCTTCGACTCGTCGCCGAACAGCTCCCGGCACGCGTCCATGCGCTCCTCGCCGCGCACGAGCACGGACTCGAAGTAGTGGCCGACCTCGTGGCGCAGGTGGCCCAGCATCGTGCGGTAGGGCTCGTCGAGCTCGGACTGAACCTTCACGCGGTGCGCGTCGTCGCCCTCCGCGAGGTCGATCGTGATGACGCCGTCGGCGTGACCGATGACGACGTTCTCCTCCACGCTCGACAGCATGTCGAAGCACAGTCCCTGCTCGGGGTCCTCGTCGCGCGTGGTGATCGGCAGGCCGCGCGCGTCGAGCTCCACGACGAGCCGGCGCTTGGCCGACTCGGCCACCGGGTACTGCGACAGTCCCTCGAGGTCGTCGTCGGCCGGACGCGTGCGCGTCAGGTCGCAGCTGAAGCACTGGCCGCCCTCGACGGTGGCCAGCCAGGTGCAGCCGGAGAGGTTCAGGTTCGCGCACACGTGCCAGACCAGACCCTCCCGGTCGACGTAGCGACCGTCCTCGTCGACGGGCACGATCTCGTGCTCGTTGCGGGAGTACCCGAGCGCCGTCCCGCAGGAGACGCACAGGGAGTTCTCGAAGTACAGGGCGTTGCCGCACACGCGGCAGGAGAAGGCCTTCACGTGACCATCCTTGCCCCGCTCCGGCGGCTGCGCATCCCCATCCGGGAGGGACGTCTCAGACCGGCACGACGTCGACCGCGACGGCGAGCGTCGACGTCTTCGCCTCGGTGAAGATCACACCCTTCAAGGGGGGCACGTCGGAGTACTCGCGACCCCACGCGACTGTCACGTACCTCTCGTTCGCGGGCTGGTCGTTGGTCGGGTCGAGGGCGAGCCAGCCGGCTCCCGGGACCCAGACGGCCGCCCACGCGTGGGTCGCGTCGGCACCGACGACGCGCTCCTTGCCGGGTGGCGGCTCGGTGGCGAGGTAGCCGCTCACGTACCGGACGGCGAGGCCGTGCGAGCGCAGGCAGGAGAGCGTGAGCTGGGCGAAGTCCTGGCACACCCCGGCACGCGCCTCGAGGACGTCGGCGATCGTCGACGTCACCGTCGTCGCGCCCTGCTCGTACGCGAAGTCGGCGTGCACGCGGTGCATCACCTCCAGCACCGCCTCGCCCAGCGGCCGCCCCGGCGTCAACGACTCCGCCGCGTAGGCGTGCGCGGCCTCCGGCTGGTCGACCGACGGGGAGGCGAGGGCGAGGTCGAGCGCGCTCCAGGCGTCGGGCACGTCGGGCCGGGCCGAGGGACGCGCCTGCTCCCAGGGCACGCCCAGCGCGACCGGGTCCAGCACGGGCTCGTCGACCTCCACCACGCTGTGCGCCACGACGTCGAGCGTGCGGTGCGGCGTGTCGAGCTGGAAGTACATGGCGGTGTTGCCGTAGTGGTCGACGTCGGTCGAGCGGTCGAGGGGCTCGGGATGGACGTCGACCTCGTGGGCCACCACGCGCTGCCACGGCAGGTCGCGCGGTGTCAGGTACGCGATGCCGTAGCTGCCGGTCACGTCGTCGTCGTAGGTGTAGGTGGTGCGGTGGGTGACGTCGAGCCTCATCGGGTCCCCCGTCCGGAGAGGCCGAACGCACGGGGCGCGGGAGCCGTGGCCAGGTGCGTGCCCGCGAACGCCTCGGCGACCCGCAGGAGGTGGATGGTCAGGCTGTCCAGGTGCCGCTCGAGGTTGGGCCGCGACTCGCCCTCGATCGGCACGAGCTCGGCGACGTGGGTGCGGTCGACCTCGTCGACGAGGTCGTCCAGGAGCCGCTCGGGCCGGCTGGCGCCCGTCGACGCGGGCAAGGCGGCGACGTGGCGTCGCAGCGTCTCGAGGTTGAAGCGCAGCGAGCGCGGGTTGGCCGGGTCGGCGAGGAGCAGCTCGACGAGGCTGGTGACGCGGACGAACCCGCGGTACCGGCGTCGGTGGGTGATGGCGCTCTCGGTGGCGGTCAGCACGCCCTGGTGCAGGTGCCGGTCGACGTCGATGCCGCGTCGGACCGTGACGGTGCGGCGCAGGAGGGCGACGACCTGCAGGCAGCGCTCGAGGGCGCGTCCGGCCTCGAGCGTCTCCCACCCCTCGTCGTGCACCATGCTGGCCGTCGCCCCGTGCAGCGCGAGCAGCCCGGTCAGCATGCGCTCGGCGCTCTCCGTGACCTGGAGGCTGTGATCGTTGGCGTCGAGCAGCGCGGCCGCGCGCTCCGTGGCCCCGAACGCGCGGAACACGTCGACCGACAGCTGGTCGCGCACGCCCTCGGCGGCTCCCCGCAGCGCGGCGAAGGAGTGGGCCACCGAGGCCGACCGCTCGACGTCGAGCAGGACGGAGCGCAGGTCGGCGTCGACGCTCTCCCCGTCGCCGGCGTCGTACGGTCCGGGCACCTGGTGCAGCAGCGCGCCGCGCAGCACCCGCAGGGCCACGCCGCCGGCGCTGTAGGGACGCGCCCGGAAGTCCTCCGCGAGGGCGTGGGCGACGAGCACGAGACGCAGCGTGTCCTCCGCGCGCTCGGCGTAGCGGCCGAACCAGAAGAGGTCCTCGAGCACGCGCGGCACCAGCGGCGTGACGCTGCTCGACGACGTCACCGCGAGCACCTCGGCCAGTCCCTGGTCGGGCTGGTCGGGCGCGTCCTTCAGCACCCACACGTCCTTGCTGGACACCGACCGCGCACCGTCGAGCACCGACGCGAGCCCGCCCAGCATCGGCCGGTACGACGACCCGTACCGCAGCGTGAACGTCCGCAGCGCCACCGACTGGGGGCGCACGGCACCACCCGCGAGGCGCGGCGCCTGCGACCAGGCCGGCAGCTCCTGGGCGGCGAAGCGGTGCGGCTCGGCCTGCACGCGGGCGAGCAGCTCCGCCGGGCCGAGGCGGTCGACGTCGACCGACCGGTCGATGGACCGGACGGCGAGGTCGTCCCACCGCTCACGGGCGAGGGCGAGCGCGTCGGGGTCGCCGAGCCAGGAGGTCGGGACCGACGGCAGCCGCAGCGGCTCGTCGAGGAGGTGCTCGCACAGGCCGGCCATGTACGGGAGCAGCGCAGGGTTCTCCAGGACGCCGGAGCCCAGGCCGTTCACGATCCGCACGCTCCCGCGCCGCACCGCCTCGAGCAGACCCGGGACGCCGAGCTGGGAGTCGCCGCGCAGCTCCAGCGGGTCGCACCACGGTGCGTCGACGCGCCGCAGGATCACGTCGACACGTTCCAGACGGCCGAAGACCCGCATCCACACCGCGCCCGAGCGCACCACCAGGTCGCTGCCCTGCACGAGCGGGAAGCCCAGGCTGGACGCGAGGTGCGCCTGGTCGAACGCGGTCTCCGACGCCGACCCGGGGGTGAGCACGACGACGCGCGGGTCGTCGACGTGCTCGGGCGCGGCCTGCATGAGGGTCGACCGCACGGCCTGCAGGAACGGCCCCACCTGGTGCAGGCCGGCGTCGCGGTACATCTGTGGCAGCACGCGCGAGATCACGTGCCGGTTCTCCATGGCGTACCCCAGCCCGGACGGCGCCTGCGTCCGGTCGGCGACGACGACCCAGTCGCCGGCTGGCGTGCGGGCGACGTCGGTGGCGGTGAGCAGGAGCGGGCGGTCGTCGACGGTGCCCGGCCGGGCCGCCACGCGCAGGTAGCCCTGGTGGGCGTAGACCACGGCCGGCGGGACGACGCCCTGCGCGAGGACGCTGCGCGGTCCGTGCAGGTCGGCGAGCAGTGCGTTCAGCAGCTCGGCGCGCTGGGCGAGGCCGACCTCCAGGGGTGCCCAGTCCTGCGCGCTGAGCACGAGCGGCAGCGGGTCGAGCCGCCACCGTGACCCGGGCTCCCCCGGACGTCGGTACGTGACGCCGTCGTCGCCCAGGAACCGCCCGATGTCGCGCTGCACGCGACGCAGCTGCACGTCGGTGATCTCCAGCGCGCTGGCGGCGAGCGTCCGCCAGGCCGGCCGCAACGAGCCGTCGGCGTCGACCACCTCGTCGTAGCGGGCGGGAGCGGCGTCGAGGGTCGGCTGACCGACCTCCGACGCGTAGTCGCGCAGGACGGTCATGGCGCGGCGGGCCGCCCGGTCGGAGGTACCCGTCGCAGGTCGAGCGTGTGGGGGTAGTCGGTGCTGTGCGCGCGCCGGCCGGCCTCGACCAGCGCGCCGACGTCGACCGGTCCGGTCGACGCGGGGTGCGGCACGAAGCGGCTCGAGCGGCGCGCCTCCGCCTCCTGCGCGTTGACCGGCGGGTGGTCGTAGGCCCGACCGCCCGGGTGCACGACGTGGTAGGTGCAGCCGCCGAGCGACTGGGCGACGACGGTGTCGACGACCTCGACGTGCAGCGGCGAGTGCACCGGGATCGACGGGTGCAGCGCCGACCACGGCTGCCAGGCGCGGTAGCGCACGCCGGCGTAGTACTCGCCGGGCACGCCGGTCGGGGTGAGGGGCACGGGAACACCCTGGCACGTGACGAGGTGCCGCGAGGGCGAGACGCCACGGACGGTCACCTGGAGCCGCTCGATCGAGGAGTCGACGTAGCGCGACGTCCCCGAGCCCGTCGCCTCCTCCCCCAGGACGTGCCACGGCTCGATCGCGCTGCGCAGCTCGAGCTCGACGGGGCCCGTCGGCGTGCTCACCTGCGTCACGCCGATGCGGGGGAAGCGGAACTCCACGAACGGGTCGAGCCAGGAGCGCTCGAAGTCGATCCCGTGGTCCTGCAGGTCGGCGACGACGGCGTCCACGTCGCGGACCGCGCCCTGCGGCAGCAGGAAGTCCTCGTGCAGCGCGGTGCCCCACCGCTCGAGCGGTCCGGTGGCGGGGTCGTCCCAGAACCGGGCCACGAGGGCGCGCACGAGCAGAGCCTGCACCAGCGCCATCTGCGGGTGCGGCGGCATCTCGAAGCCGCGCAGCTCGAGCAGCCCGAGGCGCCCGCGCGAGGAGTCGGGGCTGTAGAGCTTGTCGATGCAGAACTCGGCACGGTGGGTGTTGCCCGTGAGATCGGTCAGCAGGTGCCGCAGGGCCCGGTCCACGAGCCAGGGCCGGAAGGTCTCGCCCTGCTCCTCGGCCTCGGCGACGAGCCGGTGGACCTCGGCGATCGCGATCTCCATCTCGTAGACCGACTCGGGGCGGCCCTCGTCGAAGCGCGGCGCCTGGCTCGTCGGGCCGATGAAGCGTCCGGAGAACAGGTACGACAGCGACGGGTGGCGCTGCCAGTGCGACAGCAGGCTCACCAGCAGGTCCGGTCGGCGCAGCAGCGGCGACGCGGCGGGCGTGCGGCCACCGAGCGTCAGGTGGTTGCCGCCACCGGTGCCGGTGTGCAGCCCGTCGAGGTCGAACTTCTCGGTGCCCAGCCGGGTGCGGCGTGCCGCGTCGTACAGCGTCTCGGTGAGCGACACCAGCTCCGACCACGACGACGTCGGCTGCACGTTCACCTCGATGACGCCCGGGTCGGGCGTGACGCTGAGCTGGGTCAGGCGCGGGTCCGGTGGCGGGCCGTAGCCCTCGACGACCACCGGCGTGCCGACGATCTGCACGGCCTGCTCCACGACGTGCAGGAGGTCGGCGTAGTCCTGGAGGCGCTCGGTCGGCGGCAGGAAGACGTGCAGCACGGGCGGCGCGTCGGGTCCGCCTGGCCGCACCTCGAACGCCAGGGCGGTCGTCGGCGCGCCCTCGGGGTCGCAGACCTCGACGTCGGGCACGCCGGGGAGCAGGGTCGGGCCCGACTCGAGGTAGGACGGGTCGCCCGTGGCCTCGGGGTCGGACCACGCGATCGCGTCGAGCGGAAGCCGCAGGCCGACGGCGGAGTCGCCGGGCGCGAGCACGAGCCGGCCGCGCCGGAACCGCCACGCGGGGCTGCGCCACTGCTCGCCCGTCGCGAGCGGCAGCACCCAGCCGGTCGGCCGCTCCTCGGCCTGGTCGAGCTGGGCGACCTGGTCGACGTCGGGCCGGTCGACGTCGGGCCGCTCCCCCTCGGGCCGGCCGACCTCGCGCGCCACGACGGCGAAGGGGTCCTCCCATGCGGGGAGCACGAGCTCGTGGGGCAGGCCGAGCACGCGTGCCACCTCGTGCGCCAGCCGCTCGGCGGTGTGGTGCTGCACCGGCGTCGGGTCGGACCACGGGTCGCAGAGCAGCGACGCGTCGTGCCACAGCGGCTCGCCGTCGGTACGCCACTGCAACGAGACCTGCCAGCGCGGGAGCGGCTCGCCGGGGTACCACTTGCCCTGCCCCCGGTGGACGACGCCGCCCTCGGCGTAGACCCGGCGCAGCCGCTCGGCGAGCTCCGTCGCCAGCAGACGCTTCTCGGGCCCGTCGGCCGCCGTGCTCCACTGCTCCGACGTGGAGTCGTCGACGCTGACGAACGTCGGCTCCCCGCCCATGGTCAGGCCCACCTCGCCCGCGTCGAGCCGCGCGTCGACGGCCCGCCCGAGCGCGTCGACGCGGTCCCACTGCTCCTGCGTGTACGGCAGGGTGACCCGCGGGTCCTCGTGCACGCGGGTGACCTCGTTCAGGAAGGAGAACTCGACCTCGGCCGGCTCCAGCGCCCCGGTGATGGGTGCGGCCGACGACGGGTGCGGCGTCGCGGACAGCGGGATGTGCCCCTCCCCCGCGAACAGCGACGACGTCGGGTCGAGTCCCACCCAGCCGGCCCCCGGCACGTACACCTCGGCCCAGGCGTGCAGGTCGGTGAAGTCTTCGGTCGCACCGGCAGGCCCGTCGAGCGCCTGCGCGGCCACGAGCGGGTCGGGCGCGAGCTGCACGAGGTAGCCCGACACGAACCGCGCGGCGAGACCGTGCTGGCGCAGCAGCGAGACCAGGAGCCATGCGCTGTCTCGGCACGAGCCGATCGCCCGGGTCAGCGTCTCGTCGGGGCTCTGGACGCCCGGCTCCATGCGGACCGTGTAGGCGACGTCGCGGTGGACGGCGGCGTTCAGGTCGGCGAGGAACTGCACGAGCGGCACCCCGTCGTCGGCCGGCTCGGGCAGGGCGTCGCGCCAGGCCCGGACGACCGGCCCCGGACCCTGGCCGTCGCCCTCGTCGACGGGCCGCAGGTAGGGGGCGAGGTCGGCCGCGAGCTGTGGCTCGTAGCTGAACGGGTAGGTCTCGGCGTACTCCTCGACGAAGAAGTCGAACGGGTTGACGACCATGAGGTCGGCCACGAGCGTGACGTCGACGTCGAGCTCGCTGACCTTGTCGGGGAACACCAGGCGCGCCTGCCAGTTGCCGAACGGGTCCTGCTGCCAGTTCACGAAGTGCTCGGCGGGCGAGACACGCAGCGCGTAGGAGTCGATCGGCGTCCGGCTGTGCGGCGCGGGCCGCAGCCGCACGACGTGCGGGCCGAGGGCGACGGGACGGTCGAACCGGTAGGTCGTGCGATGGCGGAGCGACACCTTGATCGACATGGGCCAAGCCTGCCGCATCCCTGTTTCGGCTCGATGTCCGCGTCGCCCGACGCCCTCCGCGCTCAGGCCGGGGTGACGAGGTAGTGCAGGATCAGCCAGGCGACGGGCGCGACCGCGATGAGCGAGTCGAGCCGGTCCATGATGCCGCCGTGGCCGGGCAGGAGGTCGCCCATGTCCTTGATGCCGAGGTCGCGCTTGATGAGCGACTCCGAGAGGTCGCCGAGCGTCGCCATCACGACACCGGCGACGCCGAGCAGGACGCCGACCCACCAGTCGCCGTCGAGGGCGAGGGTCACGGTGGCGATGCCGGCCGCGATCCCGAAGACGAGGGACCCGCTGAAGCCCTCCCAGGACTTCTTGGGGCTGATGGTCGGGGCCATCGGGTGCTTGCCGAGGAAGACCCCCGCGGCGTAGCCGCCGACGTCGGAGGCGACCGTCGCCACGATGAAGGCCACGATGCGCCAGGGACCGTCCGTCTCGACCAGCATGAGCATGACGAAGACGCCCATGAGGTGCAGGTAGGACAGGCAGAACACCCCGGCGCTCGCGTCACGGACGAACCCGTCCGCACCGTCGGAGAGTCGCCACACGAGCGTGCCGATGACGGTCAGCGCCATCGCGACCGCGGCGGTCTCCATGCCGCCGTAGTACGCGCCGACGAGCATCAGCGTTCCACCGGTGAGCACCGGCAGGAACGGCACCTTGATGCCGGCGGTCCCGAGGGCCCGGGCGAGCTCCCACAGGCCGACGCCGAGCGCGAGCACGACGACCGCCACGAACACGTCCTTGAACAGGAACAGCGAGACGACGACCATCGCGCCGAGACCGGCGCCCACGCCGATCGCGGCGGGCAGGTTGCGGCCCGCGCGACTCTTGCGCTGGGCGACGGCCGGGTCGGTCTCCCCCAGGGGTCCGTCGGTGGGCGCGGCCTCCTCAGACCTCAAGGAGCTCCGCTTCCTTGTTCTTCAGCAGCTCGTCGATCTGGTCGACGTGCTGCTTCGTCAGGGCGTCGAGGCGCTTCTCGGCGCCCACGTTGTCGTCCTGGCTGATCTCGGAGTCCTTCTCGGCCTTGTCAAGGGTCTGCTTCGCGTTGCGTCGCACGCCGCGGACGGCGACGCGTCCCTCCTCGGCCTTGGAACGGGCGAGCTTGATGTACTCGCGGCGGCGCTCCTCAGTGAGCTCGGGCAGCGTCACCCGCAGCACCTTGCCGTCGTCGGAGGGGTTCACGCCGAGGTCGGAGTCGCGGATGGCCCGCTCGATCGCACCCTTCGCGCCCTGGTCGTACGGGCTGATGATGACGGTGCGCGGCTCGGGCACCTGGAAGCCGGCCAGCTGCTGCAGGGGCGTCGGCGTCCCGTAGTAGTCGGCCGTGATCTGGGAGAACATCGCCGGGTGGGCGCGACCGGTCCGGATGGCCGCGAACTCCTCCTGGGTGTGCTCGACGGCCTTGTCCATCTTGGTGCCGGCCTCGCGCAGGGTCTGGTCGATCACGGTGCGTCTCCTGTCGTCGTCCCGATGTGTGGTCCTGCGTCGCCGTGGACCAGCGTCCCGATCCTCTCACCCTGGAGCACCCGGGCGATGTTGCCCTCACCCTCCATGCCGAAGACGATCATCGGCAGGTCGTTCTCCATGCAGAGCGCGAACGCGGCGGCGTCGACGACCTTCAGGCCGAGGCGCAGGGCCTCCGCGAAGGTGAGGTCGTCGAAGCGGCGCGCGGAGGCGTCGGTGCGCGGGTCGGCGGAGTACACCCCGTCGACGCCGCTCTTGCTCATGAGCACCGCGTCGGCCTTGATCTCCAGGGCGCGCTGGGCGGCCACGGTGTCGGTGCTGAAGTAGGGCATGCCCGCGCCCGCGCCGAAGATGACGACGCGCCCCTTCTCGAGGTGCCGCATGGCCCGGCGCGGGATGTAGGGCTCCGCGACCTGGCCCATGGTGATGGCCGACTGCACGCGGGTGTCGATGCCCTGCTTCTCGATGAAGTCCTGCAGGGCGAGGCTGTTCATGACGGTGCCGAGCATGCCGATGTAGTCGGCCCGCGAACGCTCCATGCCCCGCTGGCTCAGCTCGGCGCCGCGGAAGAAGTTGCCGCCGCCGACGACGATCGCCACCTGCGCGCCCTCGCGGACCGCCTGGGCGACCTGGCGGGCGATGCCGTTGACGACGTCGGGGTCGATGCCGATCTTGCCGCCGCCGAACACCTCGCCGGACAGCTTGAGCAGCACGCGGCGGACGCCGGGGCCTGGGGCCCCGGCGTCCGCGGTGCTGAGGTCGGCCGGGTCACCGTGCGTCGGGTGGTGGGTCACGATGCTCCGGTCCTTCCTGTCGTGGTGCTGGTCGGCTCCGTGGATCAGGCGCCGATCTCGATGTGCGCGAAGCGCTTGACGTCCACGCCGGCGCCGTCGAGGACCGCCTTGACCGTCTTCTTGTTGTCGGTGACCGACGGCTGGTCGAGCAGGACGACGTCCTTGAAGAAGCCGTTGACGCGACCCTCGGTGATCTTCGCGATCGCCTGCTCGGGCTTGCCCTCCTCGCGGGCCGTCGCCTCGGCGATCTCGCGCTCCTTGGCGACGATGTCGGCGGGGACGTCCTCACGGGTGAGGTAGCGCGGACGCATCGCGGCGATCTGCATGGCGGCGCCGCGGGCGGCGTCGAGGTCGTCACCGGTGTACTCGACGAGGACGCCGACGGCGGGCGGCAGGTCGCTGGCGCGACGGTGCAGGTAGACGGCGACCTGGCCGTCGAACGCGGCCACGCGGCCGAGCTGGATCTTCTCGCCGATGACGGCGGCGAGGGCGCTGATGGTCTCCTCGACGGTCTTGCCGTCGTCGAGGGTCGTCTTCGCGAACGCGTCGGCGTCGGCGGGCTTCGTGGCGTCGGCCGCGGCGGCGAGCCGCTCGGCGAGCGCGATGAACTGCTCGTTCTTCGCGACGAAGTCGGTCTCGGAGTTCAGCTCGACGATCGCGTTGCCGGAGCTGGCCACGAGACCGGCGGAGGCCTCGCGCTCGGCGCCGCGCTTGGCGGCCTTCGCGGCACCGGAGATGCGCAGGATCTCGACGGCCTTGTCGAAGTCGCCGTCGGCCTCGGTGAGGGCCTTCTTGGCGTCCATCATGCCCGCGCCGGTGGCGTCGCGGAGCTTCTTCACGTCTGCGGCAGCAATGGCCATGTGAGGGTCTCTTCCCTGGGTCGTGGTGGTGGAAGGGGGGTGGTCGGGTGCCGGAGGTCGTCCGGCACCCGACCGGGTGTCACGGGGTCGACGTCACTTCTCGGCGGCGGCCGGCTCGGTCGCCTCGGCCGCGGGGGTCGCCTCGGCCGCGGGGGCCTCGGCCGCGGGGGCGTCGGCCGCGGGGGCCTCGGCGGGGGCGTCGTCCTTCTTCTCCAGGAGCTCGCGCTCCCACTCGGCGAGCGGCTCGCCGCCACCGAGCTCGGAGCCGGCCACGTCGTCGAAGTCGATCTCCTCGAGCTCCTTCATGCGGATGTTCAGCTTCTTGGCCTCGTCGACGGCGAGGTGCTCCTTCTTGGTGTCGACGATCCACACCGCGGACGGCGTGCGGCCCATGTCGCGCACACCACCGAGGGTGCGGTTGAGCTTGTCGTACTCGCGACGCATCTGGAGGAGCTCCTTCTTCGTGCGGCCGGAGCCGGCCACGTCGTCGAAGTCGATCTCCTCGAGCTCCTTCATGCGCTGGAGGCGCTGGTGCATCGTCTGGAAGTTGGTGAGCATGCCGCCCAGCCAGCGCTGGTTCACGTAGGGCATGCCGACGCGCTTGGCCTGCTCCTCGATCGGCTCCTGCGCCTGGCGCTTCGTGCCGACGAAGAGGATCGTGCCGCCGCGGGCGACGGTGTTCTTGACGAACTCGTAGCCGGCGTCGATGTAGGCCAGCGACTGCTGCAGGTCGATGATGTAGATGCCGTTGCGCTCGGTGAAGATGAAGCGCTTCATCTTCGGGTTCCAGCGACGGGTCTGGTGCCCGAAGTGGACGCCGCTCTCGAGCAGCTCTCGCATGGTGACGACCGCCATGGTCGATCCTTCCTGTGGACGCACCGGCCCGAGGGCGGGTGGTCCGGTTCCTGGTTGACGCACCACCGGTCGGTGGTGCCCTGACTCCCGCGCCGCGCGAGCCGACCTGCGAGCAGGACCAGGGTCGCGCCCGAGGTTCGACCGGCTGGCGGTGTCACGACGGAGGCGGGCGTGCGAATTTCACGTCCGAGGACGTGATGGGGCCAGTCTAGGACACGGGGCCGGAGATCGAGAAATCCACAGGTCGGCGGCGACCGCGTGCCGCACGTCGACGGCGTCCACACCTCTGCGTCGGCCCCTGGAGCGGCGGCGTCGGCGACGGTTGGCTCGGGTCATGCGTCGTCCGTCCTCGAGTGCCCTGCTCCTGCTGGTCCCCCTCCTCACGCTGCTGACGCTCCTCCTGCCCGGCCCGGCCGTCGCCGACGAGAGGCCCGCCGACGGCCCGCCGTGGCGGTGGCCCCTGGGCTCGCGCCAGGTGACGGCGGACTTCGACCTGCCCGACGGGCCCTACCGTGCGGGTCACCGTGGCGTCGACCTGCCCGGTCGCGCCGGTGAGCCGGTCCGCTCGGTAGCGGTCGGGCGGGTGCTGTTCTCGGGCACCGTCGCCGGCGTGGGCGTGGTGACGGTCGAGCACGGGGCGGAGCGGTCCACCTACCAGCCCGTGGTCCGCCGGGTCGTCCGCGCCGGCGACGCGGTGCAGGCGGGCGACGTCCTCGGCCGGCTCGACGTCGCGGGATCGCACTGCGCCGGACCGTGCCTGCACCTCGGTCGGCTCGACGGCGAGCGCTACCTCGACCCGCGGGGGCGCCTGACGGGTGCGTCGCGGTTCGTGCTCGTCGACCCGGGAGGCCCGCTCCCCCGCCCGCCCGCGGGCACGTCCGGCGCGGCAGGAGGGACGGGTGCGTGGTCGCGACCGGTGGGAGGGCCGGTCACGTCGGCGTACGGGATGCGGGTGCACCCGGTCACCGGGGTGCGCACGCTGCACGACGGCGTCGACCTCGGCGCCGCGTGCGGCACGCCGGTGCGGGCCGCGCGCGCCGGCACGGTGCGCAGCGTGGGCGACGACGGACCCTACGGCCTGCGGGTCGTGGTCGAGCACGGCCAGGGTGTCGAGACGGGCTACGCGCACCTCTCCGCCACGTCGGTCGCACCCGGCGCACGGGTGACGCCGCGCACCGTGCTTGGCGCGGTCGGCTCGACCGGTCTGTCGACCGGTTGCCACCTGCACTTCATGGTGACCCGACGGGGTGAGCCGGTCGACCCGCTCCGGTGACGGGGCGCGGGCCGGCGCACCGCCCGGAGCCCATCGACGCGACCCGCTCGCGCCAGCGCTCGAGCAGGCTCGCGACCACCTGGGCCGCCGTCAGCGTGGCGGGCGTGCGGACGCGGACGCCGAGACCCTCGGGGGTGCGGGAGACCCACACCTGCAGGTCGTCGGCCAGGGTCGGCGCCGACACGTGGTGGGCCCGGCGCCTCAGCGGCGCCTGGTGCCCGGGCAGGCGGCGGTAGTCGAGGTAGGAGGCCATGAAGACGTCGGTCCGCTCGCGCACCAGCGGACGCGACGCGCTGCCCAGCACCTGGTCGAGGGGCACGGCCGCCATCGCGCGGGCGGCGTCGACAGCCTGGGCCGCGTGCGCGAGCGTCGCGCACGGGTCGAGGTGCGTCACCAGCTCGACGGGGACCGTCGTCGTGAGCCACCCGACCGTCCGACGCTCGGCAGGCGTCGACCTGAGGTGGACGGGCATGAGGAGCGGCAGCACGGTGGGCCCGCCCAGGTCGGCCACCGCAGTGGCGAGCGCGGCGAGCGCGGCCGTGGCCGTGGACCCGCCGTGCAGCCGGGCGTGCTCGCCGAGCCGGTCCGCCGCCGTGGCGTCGCCCAGCACCGACACCTCGGTGCGCTGCGCGGCGCGCTCGCCGGGCTCGACGCCCAACGACAGGGGGAAGGTCGGCAGGCGGTGGTCCTGGCGCACGAGGAAGTCGTGCCAGGACCGCAGTCGGACGTCGTCGGCGGGCACGCGCGGCGGCGGGTCGGCCAGCCCGGCGACGAAGCACGACGTCTCGGGCAGGTCGGGGACGCGTCCCTCCCCCGCAAGGCCGGCGTACACGGTGTGGAGCTCGTCGACCAGCACGGCGAGGGAGTAGGCGTCGACGTGGAGGTGGTCGAGCCCGAGCACGACCGTCGAGCGGTCCGGGCGCGAGATCGCGGCGGGCCAGAAGGCCGGGTACGACAGCGGCCAGCACGCGGCGTCGAGCCGTCGACGCACGTGGTCGCGGGTCTCGGCGACGGTCGACGTGGTCACGTCGGCTCCTCGGGTCCAGCGCAGGCCGGCCGCGTCGTGGTGCCTGCCGTGCACGGCACCGGCCACCACGTCCGCGCCGACCTGCAGGGCACTGTGCCGCGCGACGACCTCCTGGTAGGCCCGCTCGAGCGCCGCCGCGTCGACGGGACCCTCGACGTCGAACCCCGCGGCCATCCACACCGACGGCTCCCCCGCGACCGCCGCGGCGAGGTGGTTGCGCTGGTTGAGGGAGAGGTCGACGGGGCGCCCCGGAGCCACGCCGGGCTCGACGTCCCACGAGACGACCGTGCCCGGCGCGGGCGTCCAGAGGTCAGCCGACGTGACCAGCACGGCTGGTCTCCACCTCGGGCAGCGAGGTCGACCCGTCGGCCAGCGCCCGCGCCACGCGGGTGAGCGTCGCGGAGTACCGCGCGATCGCGTCGTGCGCCTCGGGGGTGTCGGGGTGCTGCAGCCCGACGTAGAGCCGCTCCGCGTCGCGGTTGACCCACATCGAGGCGTTGGCCGTGCGGCCCTCGCCCGTGAAGTGCACCCCGCGCTCGTGCGCGGGCCGGCCCGCCCCGGGGAACCGACGGACGTCGAGGTAGGAGACCAGCTGCGGCGACCCCACGCCATCGGGTCCGAGGACACCTGTCCGCAGCATCTCGGCCAGGGCGACGTGCGCCGGCATGCGCGACGTGCGACGGCCGGTCTCGAACCCGGCGTGCGCGGCGACCAGCAGGGCGTCGAGGTCGTCGGCGTGCGGCGCGACCTCGAACAGCACGGGCGCGAAGGTGCAGAACCAGCCGTGCGACCGCAGGTACGGACCGGTGTCGCGGGCGCCCAGCACCGTCACGCCGGCGTAGGTCGCCCGGTCCGCCAGCAGGTGGTCGGTCGCTGCGAGCGCCGCGAAGACCGCGGAGACCGTCCGCACGCCGAGCGCGCGGCACCGGGCGTCCAGACGCGAGGCGGCCTGCGCGTCGAGCAGGTCGTAGGAGGCGATGTGCACGGGCGCCGTCGCACCGCGCTCGAGACCGAGGTCGAGCGGGAAGGACGGCAGACGTCCCCCTTGGGACCCGACGAGGTCGGCCCAGGCGCGGACCTCGGGCGAGGACGCGTCGTAGGTGGCGGCGCGGGCGCGCTCCTCGGCCGCGAAGACGCCGAACGGTCCCGACTCCTCCGGGGTCGGCAGCGCCCCCTCGACCAGGGCGGGACCGCCGGGCTCGGCCACTTCCGCCGCGTAGAGGTCGGCGAGCTCGGAGGCGACCATGAGCTGAGACGCGCCGTCGGTGAAGGCGTGGTCGCAGCCCCAGAAGAGGCCGAACCCGTCGACGCGCTCGACCGCGCCGAGCACGAACCCCGGCCAGGCGTCGGGCCGACAGGCGGCGTCGAAGGTCCGGACCAGGTGCGCCTGCAGGGCCACGTCCCACGAACCGTCCCCGACGTCCAGCTCCTGCACGTCGACGACCGTGTGCTCGACGTCGGCCACCGGCACCACGTGACGGACGGGGACCTCGCCGGTCAGGTCGAACCATGACCGCAGCCCCTCGTGCGTCGTCACCAGCCGCGTCAGGGCGCGGGCGAGGGCGTCGCGGTCGAGCGGGCCGTCGAGGTCGGTCGCGACCCCGGTCCAGGCGCGGTGCACGCCGCTCGCGCGCTGCCGGGCCGCGTAGGCCCGCAGGTGGTCGGCCTGCAGGAACGACGGCGGGGCGGCGTCGACGGGTGCCTCGGCGGCGGCCGCGAGGCTCTCCGGCGTCGGCCCGAGGGTCAGCACCGTGCCGGGCGCCGTGCGCCACCGCGCCATCTCCGCGAGGATCATCGGTCCGCCGCCGCCGTCACGAGACCGCTCTGCCGCTCGTGCTCCACCATGTCGGCGAAGACTGCGCGCAGGTGGGCCGCGAGACCTCGCACGGCCGCGTCGACGGCCCAGGCGCCCGGGTAGCGGGCCGAGAGGTTCAGTCCGCCCTGGTGGCGGATGAGCCAGAGGTACAGCTCGTCCGGGGCGAACACCGGGGACCTCAGCGCGCGGGCCTGCTGCGCCGGCCAGCGCTCGGCACCCGGCACGTGCCGGACGTCGACGTAGGACACGACGAAGTGCGGCGTGTCGCCGACGCCCAACAGCTCGGCGACCCGCGGGAACGGGTGCCTCGCGAGGTCCTTGACCTCGCGCGTCGCGGCGTCGGCGCGGGCGACCGCCTCGCCGAACGTGTGCGTCCCCGACAGGTCGAGGTCGACGGGGCACAGGCCCACGTACCACCCGACCGATTCGCGGTGCCGCGGGTCGTGGCGGGTGTGCATCGGCATCACGAACCGCAGCCGCTCGACGCCGGAGCGTCGCCGCGACGCGATCCCCAGCGCCGCGAGGCCGGCCGCCTGCAGCCCGACGCCCTGCTCGCGCAGCCGCCGGCCGAGCTCGTCGGTCTCCGGCCCGCCCAGCACCCACGTCGAGAGGCTGCGCTGGCGTCGGGGACGGTCGTCGACGCCGGCCGCGGCGACGTCGGGGTGGTGCGGGAACGCCGGCACGTCGCGCGGTGCGCCGTTCTCGTCGAGCGACGTGAACGCGCGCCAGCGCAGCACGGCGGGGTGGTCCGCCGACAGCTCCTCCCCCGCCCGGCGGTCGACGGCGGAGAAGTCGACGTGGCTGCCCACGTCGAGCACGGCGAGCGCGTCGTCGTCGATCCCGGCGAGGGCCTGGCGGTACAGGTCCTCCATCTCGGCGAACCAGAGCACCTGCGAGTAGGCGTCCATCACGCTGTGGTCGGCGGCGAAGACCAGGACGAAGCCCTCGGCGTGCGTGCCACGGACGGTCGCGAACACGCAGTGCGGCCAGGTGACGGGCGACAGCCTCGCCAGGAACTGCGCCACCTCGACCCGCGCCGCGTCGCTGGAGCGGTGCCCGAGCACCTCCGGTCGCACGTCGACCCGTGAGTGGTGGACCGTCTGCCGCTGCCACGCGCAGGTCGACGCGGAGTCGGCGGTCCTCCGGACGGTCGTGCGCAGCACCTCGTGGCGCGCGATCCAGGCCCGCAGTGCACGGCGCAGGGCGTCGGCGTCGAACGGCAGCGGCACCCGCATGGCCGAGCCGATCCACGAGCCGTCGGGATCTCGTTCCAGGTGGGCGGCATGGTCGTAGGACAGTCCGCGCGGGTCGTCCTCCCACGCGTCGGACGCCGTCGTCGGCGTCCAGGTCGTCACGATCCCCGCTGGGATCGGGTAGTCGTCGAGCTCGGTGTACTCCATGGCAGTGCTCCCCCCGTCCGGTGCGCCACCGGTCTCTTCGGTGACGCGATCCATCCGCCACGGCCGCGCACTCCTCGCGGTCGTTGCTCGCCAGTCTGCGCGCCTCCGCGGAGTGCGCGCGACGTGATGATGCTCACGCGCCTCTCCCTCTGGACACGGTCGGCGACGGGCCGCTTGACTCGGCAGAACCTGGGGGGGTGTTCATGATGGCGATCGACCACGCGACGGTTCGTCTGACGTTCGGGGACGACCTGTTCCTGCGACGGCACCGCGGCGTGGGGACGCCGATCGTCAACCAGTTCGTCTGGCGTCTCGACCACGTCGTGCCGACCGCGGCGCTGGTCCGGCTGCGCGACGAGCTGGCCCGCGGGGCGCTCTCGCGTCGCGCGGATCGTCCCCGCGTGCCCGGCGCACGTGGTCGCTGGTCGCGGGCGCCCCATGCCCCGGCGCTCGACGTCGAGCCGACCGTGCTCCAGGAGTGCGACGTCGTCGACTGGCTCCGGTCCAACCACACCGCTCCGCTGCACCCTGGCCGCGGCGACTCCTGGCGGCTGGCGAGCGCGCGGCTGTCCGACGGCGGCTCGCTGCTGTCGCTGATCGTCGACCACGCCGTCGCCGACGGTGGCGCGATGGTCGACGCCGTCGAGCGGGCGGCCTCCGGGCGGGCGCCGTTGACCCTGCCCGACCGCGACGGCACGTGGGGGACGCTGCGGGCCGACCTGCAGGACGCGGCGCGCCAGGTCCGGGCCGTCGTGCGCTGGGGCGCCACGAGCGCGCTGCGACAGCGTGGCGGCGCGACCTCCCCCGCGGGGGCGACGCCGGCGCCGCCCCCCGACGGGCCGACCGCGCCCCAGGGCTGGGTGGTCCCCACCGTCGTGGCGGAGTGCCGCACGGCCGACGTGGAGGCTGCGGCGGCGCGGCACGGCGGGACCCTCAACACCTGGTTCGTCGCGCTGAGCGCGTCCCTGGTCGGGTCGGCCGGGATCACGGACGAGGACGAGCCCGTGCTGGTGGCACTGCCCGTCACCGCGCGAGGCGCCGACGACCCTCGCGCCAACGCCACGCGGATCGCCCGCGTCGCCGTCGACCCGACCGACCTGCGACGTCACGACCTCGCACCGCTGCGGGCGGGCTGCCGCCAGGCCTACGCCCAGCTCGGCACGCGCGACACGTCGGCCAAGGACGCCGACACCGGCTCGCTCCTCACGCTCGTGCAGATGCTGCCCGACGCGGTCGTACGCCGGCTGCCGGTGCCGACCGGCCCCCGCGTGCTGGCGTCGAACCTCGGGACGATGTCCCCGGCGTTCAGCGCACCGACCGGGACGCCGGCCCGCAGCATCGCCGCGCTGGCCGGGCACCGGGTGGTCGACGACGCCGAGATCCGTGCCCTCGGCGGCGGACTGACCGCGTGGGCGTGCACCTCCGGCGAGCGCACCACCGTGACGGTCGCCGCGCTCGACCCGGCGCGGGTGCCCGATGACGAGACCTTGCGTGACCTGGTGCGCTCGGGCCTGGCGGCGTGGCACGTCGAGGCACGGCTGTGGTGAGCGTCGGGCGCTGCGCGCCGCGACCTGACGGAGGGGGACGACGATGACCGAGTGGGCCATCCGGGCCGAGGGACTGGTCAAGACGTACGGGGAGCAGCGGGCGCTCGACGGCCTCGACCTGTCCGTCCGCGCCGGCACGGTGCACGCCGTGCTCGGCCCGAACGGCGCGGGGAAGACGACGGCCGTGCGCGCCCTCGCGACGCTGGTCCGCCTCGACGGCGGGCGGGCGGAGGTCTTCGGGCAGGACGTGACGCGCTCCCCCACCCAGGTGCGCTCCCTCGTCGGCCTCACCGGCCAGTACGCCGCGCTCGACGAGCTGCTGACGGCGCACGAGAACCTCTACCTCTTCGCCCGGCTGGTCGGCTGGCGACGAGCGGAGGCCCGCTCCCGCGCGGCCGACCTGCTCGAGCGGTTCGGCCTGACGCACGTGGCGCACCGCGCCGTCTCGACGTTCTCCGGGGGCATGCGCCGCCGTCTCGACATCGCCGCCAGCCTCCTCGGCGACCCGCCGCTGCTGTTCCTCGACGAGCCCACGACCGGGCTCGACCCACGCACGCGCGCCGACATGTGGGCGACGGTGCGCGAGCTCGTCGCGCAGGGCACGACGGTGCTGCTCACGACCCAGTACCTGGAGGAGGCGGACCAGCTCGCCGACCGGATCGCGGTGATCGACCGCGGACGCGTCGTCGCGGACGGCACGCCCGCCGAGCTCAAGGAGTCCGTCGGCGGCCTGACGCTCCACCTCGTCGTGGCCGACCCGGCGCGCCGCGTCGAAGCGGCCCGCGTCCTGCACGAGGTGACCGGTCAGGTCCCCCAGGACGACGGCGTGCTGCTGGCCGCGCCGATCCGGTCGGGCGCCGTGACGTCCGACGTCGTGCTGGCCCTCACCGCACGCGGTATCGAGATCGGCGAGCTCAGCGCGGCCCGGCCGAGCCTCGACGAGGTCTTCTTCGCGCTCACGGGATCGCTCGACGCGCCCGGCCCCCAGCGTCAGGACGCGGCATGAGCGCCGTGATCGGGGCTCAGGTCCGACCGGCGCCGCGCGGTGGGGTCGGCCCGCTGTCGGCGCTCGCCCAGGTGCTCACGTTCGGCCACCGGGGACTCCTGCGGGTCCGCCACGACCCGCAGCGCCTCTTCGACGTCATCGTGCTGCCGGTCGTCGGCACCATCCTGTTCGCGAACGTCTTCGGAGGTGCCGTCGCGGGCGGCGTCGACGCCTACCTCCCCCAGCTCGTGCCCGGTGTGCTCGTGCAGATCGCCGTCACGGCGTCGGTCGTCACGGGGGTGCAGCTGCGCGACGACATCGACCGCGGCGTGTTCGACCGCTTCCGGTCGCTCCCCGTGGCCCGCACGGCACCGCTCGCAGGTGCCCTGCTGGCTGACGTGGTCCGCTACGTCGTGGCGGTGACCATGACGGTGGTCGTCGGCGTGACGATGGGCTACCGGCCGGAGTCGTGGGCCGGGCTCGTCGCCGGCTGCGCTCTGGTCGTGCTGAGCGGCTTCACCATGAGCTGGGTCTTCGCCTTCATGGGCGTCATGATGCGCAGCGCCGCCGCCGTCCAGGGCGTCTCGATGCTCGTCCTGACGCCGCTGTCGTTCATGTCGAACGCGCTGGTGCCCACCGAGACGATGCCGGCGTGGATGCGTGCCATCGCGGAGGTCAACCCGGTCACGCACCTGGTCTCCGCGGTGCGCGACCTCGCCGGGGGCGACCCCGCCGCCGGGTCGGTGCTCACCGCGCTGCTCGGCTCCCTCGCCGTGCTCGCGATCTTCGCACCGCTCACGGTGCGGGCCTACGTCCGACGCGACTGAGCACGAGGACTGGAGGAGACGTGGACCTGCAGAGCACCCAGGTCGCGAGGGCGACCGCCACCGACGGCAACCGGTTGACCCTGGACGACGACCTCTTCGTCCGGGCGCACCGCGTCCTCGGGATCCCCGTGGTCAACCAGACGGTGTGGCGCTTCGACCGCCCCCTCCACCCGGCCGAGGTGGGACGGCTCGACCTCGGGCTCCGCGACGGACCTCTCGCCCGCTCGATCAGGCGGTCGCGGGTCCCCGGCGCGCGCGACACCTGGGTCGCGTCGTCGGCGGGTGGCCCGGTCCACGTCGCGACGTCGCCGCTGCGGCCGGGCGACGTCCTCGCGTGGGCCGAGGAGCGGGCGGCCGAGCCGCTCGACCCGTGGTCGGGCCCCACCTGGAGCCTCGCCACCGCCAGCACGACCGACGGTGGCTCGGTGCTCTCGTACCTGACGCCGCACGTCGTCTGCGACGGTGGCGCGCACGTCGCGGCTCTCGTCGCGGCGGTCGAGGGCGGCGGTCCGGGACGGTTGCCGGCGGAGGGGCCGACGCCCACGGTCCGCGACGACCTGCGCGACGCGGTGCGACAGGTGGGGCTCGCGCTGCGCGGAGGTGCCACCGCCGTGCGCGACGCGCTCAGGTCGTCGCGACCGCCGCGGACCGACGTGCAGACGTCGCGCGACGGACTCCTCGGCCCCGACCAGGCGGGCGACGACCTGCCGCGCGCGCCGGCCACCGTCGTCGTCGACCTCGACGCCCGGGCCTGGGACGAGGCGGCCGCTCGGCACGGAGGGACGTCGAACAGCCTGCTGGTCGCGGTGGCCGTGGAGGTGCTGCTGGCCTCGGGCCGGGTCGAGGCCGGACGCCCCGTGCGGGTGTCGCTGCCCGTGAGCCTGCGCGGCACGGACGACCTGCGCTCGAACGCGACATCGGGCGTCTCGATCGACGTCGTCACCGAGGTCGCGGACGGTGTCGGCCGCGTCGTCGACCTCGGGGCCGTCCGGGCGCAGGCCCGCAGCGCCTACGCGACGTTGTCGGGCGGCCGGCACGACCCGCTCGGGCCGTTGACGCAGCTGCTGCCGGACCCGGTGGTCGCGGTCCTGGCCCGAGGCGTCGCGGCACCGCTGTGCCTGTGCTCCAACCTGGGGCAGCTGCCGGCCACGTTCGCCGCGCCGCTGGGCCACCCGGCGACGTCGGTGCTGATGCGGTCGGTGACGCAGGGCGTCACGCCCTCGATGCTGCGTCGGACGCGTGGTGGCCTCACGGTCTGGTGGACCCGGCACGGCGACACCGCGACGCTGGCCGTGCTGGGGGTGGACCCGGACCACCTCGGGGACCGCGAGGCCCTGGCCCGTCTCGTCGTGGGGACGACGTCCCGCTGGGGCGTGCCGAGCACCCCGTGGTGAGCACGCGCCCGCCTCGGGGTCGCTAGGCGCGGGGGTGCGCGAGGCGGTAGGCGGCGCGCAGACGTTCGTTGCTGACGTGCGTGTAGATCTGCGTGGTGCCGAGCGACGCGTGGCCCAGCACCTCCTGCACGCTGCGCAGGTCGGCGCCCCCCTCCAGCAGGTGGGTCGCGGCGGTGTGGCGCAGCCCGTGCGGGCCGAGGTCGGGCGCACCGTCGACCGCGGCGAGCCGGTCGTGCACGACCTTGCGGGCCGTGCGCGGGTCGAGCCGGCCCCCACGGAGGCCGAGCAGCAGAGCGGGGCCGCTGTCGGACGTCGCCAGCGCCGGTCGGCCGGTGGTGAGCCAGGCGTCCAGCGCATGCGCCGCCGGCACGCCGTACGGGACGGACCGTTCCTTCCGGCCCTTGCCGAGCACGCGCACGAGTCGTCGGCCGGGGTCGACGTCGTCCACGTCGAGCCCGCACAGCTCCCCGACGCGGACGCCGGTGGCGTACAGCAGCTCGAGGACCAGCAGGTCGCGCAGGCCGACGGGCCCGTCGTCGGCGACCGACTCGGCCGTCGTGTCGAGCAGGGCCCGCACCTCGCTCTCGCTGAGGACGGCGGGCAGCTCGCGTCGTGCCTTCGGGCTGGCCAGCAGCGCGCCGGGGTCCGACGACGCCCGTCCGGTGCGGACGCACCACGCCGTGAACGTGCGCGCCGACGTGGCCCGTCGGGCGATGGTCGCGCGGGCGCGACCCAGCGTCTGCTGGTTGGCGAGCCAGCTGCGCAGCGCGCGGGTCGTGAGGTCGGCGGGCCCCTCGACGCCCAGCGCCTGTGCGTGCTCGGCGAGCTGGGAGAGATCGGTGCGGTAGCCGCGGACCGAGTGCTCGGAGAGGTTCCGCTCGTGGCGCAGGTGCTCGGCGAACGCCTCGACCGCGTCGTCCCAGGCTGCACCCATGACCCCAGGGTGACGGCTCAGCGCCGGGCCGTCGAGGCACCACGCGGGAGCACGAGCCAGCGGTCGCCCACGTGGACGCAGAGCCCCTGGCGCTCGAGGGCCGTGAGCAGCTCGGCGACCTCGGCACGACTCCCCCGTGCGGCCGCGGCGACGTCGGCAGCCGTGCGGGCCTGCTCGAAGGACAACGCGTCGAGCACACGACGCGCCAGGCGACCCAGCCTGTCGCGCTCGGTGTCGTCGATGCGTGCGGGCTCGGCGACGTCGGCGGTGACCCCGGCGACGGCGTCGAGCACCTCGCGACCGGTCGTGACCAGCACGGCTCGCCCGTCGCGGACCGCCTGGTGCACGCCGGCGGACTGCTGCGACGTGACCGGACCGGGGACGCCCATCGTCACGCGGCCGAGGGCGTCGGCCCAGTACAGCGTGTTGAGCGAGCCGCTGCGGCGGGCCGCCTCGACGACGACCGTCCCGACCGCGAGCGCCGCGATGATCCGGTTGCGCGACAGGAAGCGTGAGCGCATCGGCACCTGGCCGGGGGCCTGCTCGGAGACGACGAGTCCGTCCTGGCCGATCCGGCGCAGGAGCGACGCGTGGGTGCGCGGGTACTCGACGTCGGCCCCGCAGGCGAGCACCGCCACGGTCGGCCGGTGCTGCACGAGGGCGCCCCGGTGCGCGGCGGCGTCGATGCCGAACGCCGCGCCACTGACGACGGTGCCGCCCTGGTCGGCCACGTCGGCGGCGATCTCGGCCGCGCAGTCGCTCCCGTACGCGGTGCACGAGCGGGCGCCGACGACGGCCACCGCCTGCTCCGCGAGCCCGGCGAGGTCGGCAGGACCGCGGACCCAGAGCCCCAGCGGTGCGCCGGTGGTGCCTCCGTGCGGCTCCACGTGGTCGAGGTCGTCGAGGCCGGCCGGCCACTCCCGGTCGCCCGGCACCACCCAGCGCAGACCCTGCTCGTCGGCCCTGGCTCGGGCCGCGGCGACGTCGCGCTCGAGGCGCGGCGCGGCGTCGCGCCAGGCGTCCGGCAGCTGCGACGCGAGCGTGCCGCCACCCTGGCGGATCGCCGACACCACGGCGCCGGCACCGTGCTCAGCGAGCAACGGGACCAGCCGGGGGTCGCCCGGTTCGACGACGAGGCTCAGCGCGAGCCGTGCCTCGGCGTCGCGCAGCGCGTCGCCTCGACGGAACTGGTCGGTCCGTTCGCTCACGACGTCACCAGGTCGCGCAGCAGCGGACCGAGCGGCGTGCCGCGCCGCAGCGCGAGGGCGAGCTCGACGTCGTCGACGTCGGGCTGCCCGCCGTCCCGGAGGTCGCACACGGTCCAGGCCACCCTCAGGACCCGGTCGGCCGAGCGCGCCGAGAGTCGCTGCCCGCGCAGGTGGGAGTCGACGAGGCGTCGGGCGGCGTCGGTGGCCGGCCAGTGCTTGCGCAGGTCGACGCCCGGCACGTCGGCGTTGGCCTGCCAGGGCGTCCCGGCGAAGCGGACGGCCTGTCGCTCCCGGGCCCGACGCACGGCCGGTGCGAGCTGCGCGGTGGAGCGGGCACCCGCCGTCTCGTGGACCAGCTCGGGTCGGCTGGGCGGCACCAGCGTGCGGTGGATGTCGATGCGGTCGCGCACGGGCCCGGAGATCCGGTCGCGGTAGCGGCGCTGCATGAGCGGCGTGCACTCGCAGGGGTCGCTCACCGACCCGCCCTGCCCGCACGGGCAGGGGTTCGCGGCGAGCACGAGCTGGAACCGGGCGGGGAACGTCGCGGTCTGCGCCGCGCGCGAGACGACGACGTGCCCGGACTCCAAAGGCTGGCGCAGCGCGTCGAGCACGTTCGACGCGAACTCCGGTGCCTCGTCGAGGAAGAGGACGCCGCGGTGGGCCAGGCTGAGCGCGCCGGGACGGATCCCCCGCTGGCCTCCCCCGACGATCGCCACGGCGCTGGCAGTGTGGTGCGGGTCGACGAACGGCGGACGCTCCACGAGCGGCACGTCCGCCGGCAGCACGCCCGCCAGGGAGTGCACGGCACTGACCTCCAGGGCCTGCTCCCGCGTCAGGTCGGGCAGCAGGCCGGGAAGCCGCTGGGCCAGCATCGTCTTGCCGATGCCCGGCGGGCCGGTCATCAGCACGTGATGACCGCCGGCAGCTGCCACGACGACCGCGGTCCGGGTGTCCTCCTGCCCGGCGACGTCGGCGAGGTCGAGCCCGGCCACGCGGTCGACGTAGGCGTGCCCGAGCCCGACGCCCTCCTCCAGCGGCGGCACGGGCGGGTCGTCCGGCTCGTCCTCTCCCGTGAGCAGCGCGACCACCTGGCGCAGGGACCGCACGCCGACGACCTGCACGCCGCTCACGAGCTCGGCCTCCCCCACGTTCGACTCCGGCACGAAGACCCGCCCGAAACCGGCCTCGACGGCGGCGATCGTCGCCGGCAGCACTCCGCGCACCGCCCGCAGCCGACCGTCGAGGGCGAGCTCGCCGATGAAGACGGTGCCCGCCGTGGCCTCGACCGGCACCAGCGTCTTCTCGACGAACATCGCCACCCCGATCGCGAGGTCGTAGTGCGACCCGGTCTTCGGCAGCGTCGACGGGGCGAGGTTGATGGTCACGCGCTGGTCGGGCCAGGTCGTGCCGGAGTTGACGACCGCGGCACGCACCCGGTCGCGTGCCTCGTTGACGATCGTGTCGGCCAGACCGACCACGATCGTCTTGGGCAGACCCGAGGCGATGTCGACCTCCACCTCGATCGCCCGACCGGTCAGCCCGTCGAGGGTCACCGAGTGCGTCGCCGCCATCAGGCCACCCCGCCCATCCGCTCGACCACCGGACCGCCGCGCCGCGGGATCCGCACCGACACCACGTCGATCCGCACCGCCGCGGGCTCCGCCTCCTGCGCCTGCAGCCACGCCGACGCCGCCCGCCGCAGCCGAGCCGCCTTGCGCGCCGACACCGACTCGAAGCCCGTCCCGTGCCGCGAGCTCGTCCGCGTCTTGACCTCGCAGAACACGATCGTGTCGCCGTCCCTGGCCACCAGGTCGAGCTCACCCCACCGGCACGTCCACCGCCGCTCCAGGATCGTCATCCCCAGCGACTCCAGGTGCCGCGCCGCCACCTGCTCCCCGTACCGCCCCAGCGCGTCGTTGCGTGCCTGACTCATGCCCCCAGCCTCGCCACACCACGACGCCCACGACAGACCCCTCGCACGGGCTGTGGACGACCAGGACCAGCCCGACGAAGGGCCTGTGGACGTGGTCAGGAGCGGGTCGGCGCGGCCTGCTCGACGTACTCGACGACGTTGCCGTCGCCGTGGCGGGCGACGAGCCTGCGGCCGTTCGGCCCAGGCATCGGACCGTCGAGGAGGTCTCCCCCACCGCCCTGCACGGCGTCGACGACGACGTCGAGGTGGCGGACGATGATCGTCGCGGCGCGGGAGCGGGTGGCCTCGTCGGCGCCCTCGAGCAGGAGGAAGGGTCCGACCCACGCCAGCCGCACCGGTCCGAACGTGAAGGCGCGCACGTCGGTGGTGCCCGACAGGCGCTCGTACAGCGGTAGCGCCGCGTCGATGCTCTCCACCGGGATGCGCGCCAGGACGGCCACGACGTTCGACGGCGTCTCGTCCACGAGGTGCCTCAGGCGGACGGGATCTTCACGTCGGAGTCGGCGAGCTCCTCGACGTTGACGTCCTTGAAGGTGAGCACCTTGACGTTCTTGGCGAACCGGGCCGGACGGTAGATGTCCCACACCCAGGCGTCGTTCATCGACACCTCGAAGTAGGCGTCGCCGGTCTCGGAGCGGACCTTCACGTCGACCGCGTTGCACAGGTAGAAGCGACGGTCGGTCTCCACGACGTACTTGAAGATCTTCACGACGTCGCGGTACTCGCGGTAGAGCGCGAGCTCGGCCTCGGTCTCGTACTTCTCGAGGTCCTCTGCGCTCATCTGCCCTCCACGGCCTGCTCGATCGTGCTCGTCGTGTCGCTCCCCGGAACACTACCGGCCGGGACCGCGCAGCCGGGCAGGCTCCACGAACGTCGGTGGTGGTCGCTCGGGCCGTGCCGACGCAGCGCCTCGACGTGGGCGGGCGACGCGTAGCCCTTGTTCTCGTGCCAGCCGTACTGCGGGTGCTCCTGCGCGAGCTCGACCATGAGCGCGTCACGCGACGTCTTCGCCAGGATGCTCGCGGCGGCGACGGCTGCGCAGCGCAGGTCGGCCTTCACCGCGGTGACGACGGGTGGGAAGCTCGGCCCGGGTGCGTCGAGGAGCGACGGCTGCGCGGGCGCGCTCAGGTAGTCGTGGTTGCCGTCGAGCAGCACGAGGTCGGGCGTGGGGTCGAGGTCGACGAGCGCCCGGTGCGCGGCGAGCCGCATCGCGGCCATGATGCCGACCGCGTCGATCTCGGCGGGCGACGCGTGACCGACGCCGTAGCCCGCGCCGTGGGTGGTGGCCCACCGGCGGATGCGTGGCGCGAGCCGCGCGCGGGCGTCGGGCGAGAGCAGCTTGCTGTCGCGCACGCCCTGCGGTGCCGTGCGGGTCTGCTCGGTGACGGCGACGACGCCGACGCTCACCGGACCGCTGAGCGCACCGCGGCCGACCTCGTCGGCGCAGGCGAGCACGGTGCAGCGCTCGCGCAGGAGGCTGCGCTCGAACCGGAGGCTCGGACGTGCTGTCACTGCTGCTGCGTCACTCGCGCTTCGCGGGCGGGTCGTCGGGCACCTCGGCGAACGCGTCGGTGCCGCGGATGAAGCCCATGCGCTTCCACGGCCACACCCGCACCCACGCCTTGCCGACGACGGCGTCGACGGGGATGAAGCCGCCGCCCGGGTCGCCCTGGTGGACGCGCGAGTCGGCGGAGTTGCCGCGGTTGTCGCCCTCGACCCACAGGTGGTCCTTCGGGACGATCACGTCGAAGCGGGTCTCGCTGTTGGCGGCGGGGTCGCGCAGGTACGGCTCGTCGATGGACGTGCCGTTGACCGTGAGCCTGCCCTGCTCGTCGCAGCAGGCGACGCGGTCGCCGCCGACGCCGACGACGCGCTTGATGAGGTGGCCGCCGGTCGGGAAGAGACCGACGACCTCCAGCGCCTTCTGGACCGGGTTGCTGGCCTTGGCGTCCTCGCTGGCGTCGAGCCATCCCCCCGGGTCGTCGAACACGACGATGTCGCCACGCTGGGGATCGCCGGTCCAGTAGGAGACCTTCTGGACGAGGATCTTGTCGTTGACGAGCATCGTCGGTTCCATCGACTCCGACGGGATGTAGAACGCCTGCAGGAAGAAGGCCTTGACCACCACGGCCATCACCATGGCGATGACGACGAGGAGGATCGACTCCTGCCAGACGGGTAGCTGGCGCTTCTTCACGGTCTCACTCACGACGTGAGCCTAGACGCAGGAGCCACAGCGAGCAGGTGGGCACGCGGGAGGACCTCAGTCCTCGCGCTTCTCCTTGATCTTCGCGGCCTTGCCGCGCAGCGAGCGGAGGTAGTAGAGCTTCGCGCGACGCACGTCGCCGCGGGTCGCGACCTCGATCTTCTCGATGACGGGCGTGTGCAGCGGGAAGGTGCGCTCGACGCCGACGCCGAAGCTGACCTTGCGCACCGTGAAGGTGCGGCCGATGCCCGAGCCCTGCAGCTTGATGCAGACGCCCTGGAACACCTGGACGCGAGAGCGGTTGCCCTCGACGACCTTGACGTGGACCTTGAGGGTGTCGCCGGCGCGGAACGCGGGGACGTCGTCGCGACGGGACTCGGCTGCGACCTGGTCGACCAGGTTGGTCATGATCTACTCCTCGCCGGTGCCACAGGTCACCCACGGAAAACGATGGTGAAAAGAAAAGGGTCGTGCGGCGTCGGTCAGCGGATCCCCTGTGGCAGAACCGCGATGCGCCAGCAGCCAAGTATTCCACACGGGTCGAGGGTTCCTGACACCGGCATCGTCCCCGGCGCAGCGCCCGGCGGGGTGCCGGGCCGTGGGCGGCAGAAGATCCAGAACGCCACGAGGGCACCTGCCCGAGCAGGTGCCCTCGTGGGGTCTTGGGGTGGGCGACGGCTCAGTCGAGCGCGTAGCCCTCGCCACCGTGGAGGACGCTGTCGATGCCGGCGACCTCCTCCTCCTCGGTGACACGGAAGCCGACCGTCACGTCGATCACCTTCGCGATGATGAAGGCCATCACGAAGCTGTAGGTCGCGATGGCGACAGCCGGGATGAACTGGACGATCAGCTGGTCGATGTTGCCGCCCGTGAAGAGGCCGGTGTCGATCGCGAAGAAGCCGAGGTACAGCGTGCCGATGACGCCCGCGACCAGGTGCAGGCCGACCACGTCGAGCGAGTCGTCGAAGCCGAGCTTGTACTTGAGCTCGATGGCGACCGCACAGACGGCACCGGCGACGAGGCCGAGCACGATGGACCAGAACGGCGTCAGGTTGGCGCAGGCCGGCGTGATCGCGACCAGACCGGCCACGACACCGGAGGCGGCGCCGACGGCGGTGGCCTTCCCGTGACGGAAGTGCTCGACCACGATGAAGCCGATGGCCGCTGCGGCCGGGCAGACGATCGTGTTGACGAAGATCAGCGCAGCCTGGCCGTCCGCGGTGGCGGCGCCGCCGTTGAAGCCGAACCAGCCGAACCACAGCACCGCGGCACCGATGAGGACGAGCGGCACGTTGTGCGGGACGGCGGTCTCCTTGCTGAAGACCTTGCGCTTGCCCAGGACGAGCGCGAGGGCCAGGGCGGCCGCGCCGGCGTTGATGTGCACCGCGGTGCCGCCGGCGAAGTCGATCGTCTCGGTGCTCAGGCCCAGGTGGGTGCCGAGCTGGCCGACCCAGCCGGTGAAGGTCGTCGTGTCACCGTCCACGACGAACGAGAACACCCACGAGGCGACCGGGAAGTAGACCAGCACGGAGAAGAACCCGGCGAACAGCAGCCAGGGGAAGAACCGCGCACGGTCGGCGATGGCGCCCGAGATGAGGGCGACGGTGATGATCGCGAAGGTCGACCCGAAGGCCGCCGCCGCGAGGACAGCACCGGCGCTGGCGTCACCGCCGAACGCGGCCTTGGCCGCGTCGTTCAGCGCGAAGTCGGAGAACGGGTTGCCGAGCACCTCGGGGATCCAGTCGTTGCTGGTTCCGTCCACGAAGGCCATGTTGGCACCGAAGAGCATCCAGAGGACGCCCACGAGGCCCATCGTGCCGAAGCTGAGCATCATCATGGACACGACGCTCTTGGCCTTGACCAGACCGCCGTAGAAGAAGGCGAGGCCTGGCGTCATGAAGAGCACCAGCGCTGCCGTGATAAGCAGCCAGTAGGTCGGGAAATTCATCGAGTGTCTCTCTCGTCGTCAGGGGGCGAGCAGGGAGGACCCCGCGAGGGGGCGACACGCGGCGACGCTGCTGCGTGGTTCCTGCGTCATGCTGGCGACAGGAGGTTGTGCGGGGCTTGCCTCCGGGTCACAGGAGCGTTACGACGACGAGCCTCGGGTTAACTCGATGTTTCGGACGCGTCACCGAGCAGGTCCGGGCGCCGCTCGCGGGTGCGCTGCAGCGCCTGCTCGTGCCGCCAGGCGGCGATCGCGCCGTGGTGGCCGGACAGCAGGACGTCGGGCACCGTGTGGCCGCGCCACGTGGCCGGCTTGGTGTACACGGGGTACTCCAGGAGGCCGTCCTCGCCGTGCGACTCCTCGGCGAGCGAGGCGGGGTTGCCCATGAAGCCGGGGACGAGGCGCACGACGGCCTCGATCACCGCGAGCGCGGCGACCTCTCCCCCGTTGAGGACGAAGTCGCCGAGGGAGACCTCCTCGACGCGCCAGCGCTCGCGGGCGTGGTCGATGACGCGCTGGTCGATCCCCTCGTAGCGACCGCACGCGAACACGAGGTGCCGCTCGCGGCTGAGGTCGTGCGCGAGGGACTGGCGGAACGGGGTGCCCGACGGCGTGGGCACCACGACGACGCTGTCGTCGGTGGCGACCGTGTCGAGGGCCTCGCCCCACGGCTCGGGCTTCATGACCATGCCGGCGCCGCCGCCGTAGGGCGTGTCGTCGACGGTGCGATGCCGGTCGTGGGTGAAGTCGCGCAGGTCGTGCGTCGCGATCTGCAGCAGACCCTTCTCGCGGGCCCGGCCGGCGAGCGACAGGTCGAGCGCGTCGAGGTACGCCGGGAAGATGGAGACGACGTCGATGCGCAGGGTCGGGGCGTCGGGCTCGCTCATGCGTCGGCACCGCCGGCGGCCCGCTCGGGCTCGGCGACGGCCTGGGCGTCGGGGTCGAGCAGACCGGGCACGTCGGCGAGCGTCACGTGGCCCGCACCCAGGTCGACGTCGGGGACGAGCGCGACCACGAACGGCACGAGCACGCCGCGCGCGCCCGCGTCGAGGTCGAGCGACAGCAGGTCCTGCTCGGGCAGGTGGAGCACGTCGGCGACGACCCCGACGTCGGTGCCGGCGTGGTCGTGCACGCGCAGGCCGACGAGCTGGTGGTCGTAGTAGGCGTCGTCGTCCTCGGGCACGTCGTCGGGGTCGACGTCGACCTCGAGGACGCGTCCGTGCAGGGCCTCGGCCGCGGTGCGGTCGCCGACGCCCTCCAGACGCAGCAGGAGCCGCCCGGAGTGGTTCCGGGCGGCTGCCACGACGACGGTGCGGTCGCCGGCGACGAGGGCGGTGCCAGGTGCGAAGCGACGCTCCGGCTCGTCGGTGCGGACCTGGACGGCGAGCTCGCCCTTGATGCCGTGGGCCCGGCCGATGCGGCCGACGACGACGCGCACGTCAGGTCCTCAGCGCTGGCGGTCGACGTCCACGAAGTCGATGCGGGCACCCTTGGTGCCGGCGATCGCTCCGGTGACGGTGCGGATCGCCGACGCGGTACGACCGGAGCGGCCGATCACCTTGCCGAGGTCGGCAGGGTTGACCCGCACCTCGAAGAGGTCGCCCCGGCGGGTCGACGCGGCGCGCACGTCGACCTCGTCGGGGTGGTCGACGATGGCCGACACGAGGTGCTCGATGACCTCCTGCGTGCGACCAGCCACGATCAGGACTCGGTGCTCTCGGCCTCGGCGGGCGCCTCGGCAGCGGTGTCCTCGGCCTTGGCCTCCTCGGCGGGTGCCTCGTCAGCCTTCTTCGCGGCCTTCTTCTTGGTGGTCGCGTCGGTCTTGGGCTCCGAGTGCAGCTCCTTCAGGGCGGCGTCGAACAGCGCGGCCTTGTCGGCCTTCGGCTCGGGCTGCTTGAGGGTGCTGGTGCCACCGATGTCGCCGGTGATCTTGAGCAGCGCGGCGACGGCCTCGGTGGGCTGGGCGCCGACGCCAAGCCAGTACTGGGCGCGCTCGGAGACGACGTGGATCGTCGACGGCTCGGTCTTCGGGTTGTACGTGCCGATCTCCTCGATCACACGACCGTCGCGCTTGGTGCGCGAGTCGGCGACGACGATGCGGTAGTACGGGGTGCGGATCTTGCCCATCCGCTTCAGGCGAATCTTGACGGCCACGGGTGTGGTGTCTCCTCAGGTCTCTGTGGTGGGGTGACGTGGCGAGCCGGGTGGGGTCACGACTCGGTCACGAAGCTGGTGGGCCCAGCGGTCGGGGTGAGAGGGTCCCGGCCGCAGCGGACACAAGGCGACATTCTGCCAGACGACGTCCGCCAGGACCACATCGCCTCGCGTGTCCCGGTCACCGGTCCGGGGCACCGTCGTCGAAGCGACCGTGCCGGCCCGCGCCGGCCACGAAGCGCGCCGCGCCCTCGACGGCCTCGGCGGCGACGACGGGCAGCCCGCCCGCGCCCTCGGCGCGCAGCGCTTCGGCCAGCGGGAGGTCCCACTGCCCCAGCACCGACGCGCGGTCCGCGCGGAGGCAGGCCTGCGGGAAGGCCGCGAGCTGCTCGGCCAGCTCGTGGGCGACGTCGAGCGCGCGTCCGGGGGCCACGACCCGGTTGACGAGTCCCATCTGCAGCGCCTCGTGCGCCTCCACGGGGCGTCCGGTGAGCACGAGGTCCATCGCCCGGCCGTGCCCGACGACACGCGGCAGCCGCACGGTGCCACCGTCGATGAGCGGGACGCCCCAGCGGCGGCAGAACACCCCGAGCACGGCGTCCTCGGCGGCGACCCGGAGGTCGGCGAGCAGCGCGAGCTCGAGACCGCCGGCCACGGCGTGGCCCTCGATGGCGGCGACGAGCGGCTTCGTCAGCGCCATGCGGGTCGGCCCCATCGGGCCGTGGCCGTCGGGGTCGAGCACGTGGCCGCGCTCGGGGTCGGCGACGGCCGACAGGTCGGCGCCCGCGCAGAACGTGCCTCCCTCGCCGTGGAGCACGGCGACGGCGACGTCGTCGTCGGCCTCGAAGCGCTCGAAGGCGGCCAGGAGGGCTGCGGCGGTGGGGCCGTCGACGGCGTTGCGGACGTCGGGTCGGTGCAGGGTGATCGTGCAGACGGCGTCGTCGACGTCGTAGCGGACGGGTTCGCTCACGAGACCCACGCTAGCCGTCGGTCTGCGTGGCTACGCTGACCTCATGGCCGACGTCACCGTCCTGCACCACCCGGGCTGCTCCACCTCGCGGCACGCGCTCGACTCCGCCGCGCAGGCGGGCGTCGAGGTCGAGGAGGTGCGCTACCTGAAGCAGCCGCTCGACCGCGCCACGCTGCTCGCGCTCCTGGAGCGGCTCGAGGACGAGCCCGCCGACCTCGTCCGCAAGGACGCCTTCTTCAAGGAGCAGGGTCTGGACGCCGCCGACTACACGACGCCCGAGCAGGTCGCCGACCTGCTCGTCGAGCACCCCCGTCTGCTCCAGCGGCCCGTGCTGGTGCGCGGCACGCTGGACGGACCCGGACGGGCCATCATCGGGCGGCCGAAGGACCGCGCCGACGCCTTCCTGCGCGAGGGCTGACCCGCTCCCCCGCACCGCTCACGTGGCGGTGCCGGCGAACTGCGCGGCGTAGAGCCGGGCGTACGCACCCTCGGCGGCCAGCAGCGTGTCGTGGTCGCCCTGCTCGACGATGCGGCCGGACTCCATGACGACGATGGTGTCGGCCTCGCGGATGGTCGACAGGCGGTGCGCGACCACGAACGACGTGCGGTCGCGCCGCAACCGGCCCATGGCCTCCTGCACGAGCGCCTCCGTGCGCGTGTCGACCGAGCTCGTCGCCTCGTCGAGCACCAGCACGGGCGGGTCGGCGTGGAACGCGCGGGCGATGGTGAGCAGCTGGCGCTGGCCGGCGCTGAGGCTCCCCCCGCCCTCGTCGACGACGGTGTCGTAGCCGTCGGGCAGCGTCCGGACGAGGTGGTCGACCGAGGCGGCCTCCGCGGCGCGCCTGACGGCGGCGTCGTCGACGTCGCCCACGCGGCCGTAGGCGATGTTCTCGCGGATGGTGCCCTTGAACAGCCAGGCGTCCTGCAGCACCACGCCGAAGCACCGTCGCAGCGCCTGGCGGTCCATCGTGGCGACGTCGACGCCGTCGAGCGTGATGCGTCCGGCGTCGAGCTCGTAGAAGCGCAGCAGCAGGTTGACGAGGGTCGTCTTGCCCGCGCCGGTCGGTCCGACGATCGCCACGGTCGCGCCCGGCTCGGCGACGAGGTCGAGACCCTCGATGAGCGGAGCGTCGGTGTAGGAGAACGCCACGTCGTCCAGGACCACCCGACCCCGCACGGGCTGCGTCGGCACGAGCGGCGCCGCGCCGCCGGGCCCCACGTCGGGACGCTCCAGCTCGGTGTCGAGCAGGGCCAGCACGCGCTCGGCCGAGGCCATGCCGGACTGCAGGAGGTTGACCATCGACGCGATCTGGGTGAGCGGCTGCGTGAACTGCCGCGAGTACTGGATGAAGGCCTGGACGTCCCCCACCGTGAGGCTGCCGGTCGAGACCCGGACCGCGCCGATCACGGCGACCAGCACGTAGTTGAGGTTGGAGACGAACATCATGAGCGGCTGGATGACGCCCGAGATGAACTGGGCCCGGAACGCCGACGTGAACAGGGCGTCGTTGCGGCGCTCGAACTCCTCCCGGACGTCGCGCTGGCGGCCGAAGACCTTGACCACCTCGTGACCCGTGAAGACCTCCTCCACGTGGCCGTTGACCTTCCCGGTGGCGGCCCACTGGGCGACGAACTGCGGCTGCGAGCGGCGCATGACCGCCTGTGTCAGCCACACGGCGAGCGGGATCGTGGCCAGGGCCACGAGCGCCAGCAGCGGCGAGATCCAGACCATCATGACGAGCGTGCCGACGACCGTGAGCAACGAGGTCAGGAGCTGGCTGATCGTCTGCTGCAGCGACTGGCCGATGTTGTCGATGTCGTTGGTGGTGCGCGACATCAGCTCGCCGCGCTCCGTGCCGTCGACGAACGAGAGCGGCAGCCGGTGCAGCGTGGCCTCCACGTCGTCGCGCAGGCCGCCGACCATCCGCTGCACGACGGCGGTGGTGAGCCGGCCCTGCCACCACATGAAGCCCGACGCCAGGACGTACAGCACGATCGCGCCCGCCAGCACCCAGCCGAGCTGCGTGAAGTCGATGCCCTGCCCGGGGCGCACGTCGGCACCGAGGAGCACGTCCGCGAGACGGTCCTGGCCGTCGGCACGCAGCCGCTCCACGACCTCGGCCTGGCTCGCGCCGGCCGGCAGCCGGCTCGACAGGTAGCCGCTGAAGACGAGGTCGGTCGCGTGCCCGAGGAGCCGCGGGCCGAGCACGGACAGGGTCGTGCCGATGACACCCAGCGCGGCGATGGCAGTGACCGTCGCGCGGTCCTGGAGCAGTCGTCGCCCGATGCGTCGCGCGGTGCCCCGGAAGTCCGACGCGCGCTGGGGCGCCATGGCTCCGGCGGCCATCGGCCCGCGTGGTCCGCCGCTCATCGCGCCTCCGCCTCGCTGAGCTGGGAGAGGACGATCTCGCGGTAGACCGCGCACGTGTCCATGAGGTCTCGGTGCGTGCCCGTGCCGACGACGCTGCCCTCGTCAAGGACGACGATCCGGTCGGCGTCGCGGATGGTCGAGACCCGCTGGGCGACGGTCACGACCGCGGCGTCGCGGGTCAGCGGCCTCAGGGCGTCCCGCAGCGCCGCGTCGGTGGCGTAGTCGAGCGCGGAGAAGGAGTCGTCGAACAGGTACACGAGCGGACGCTTCACCAGCGCGCGGGCGATCGCCAGCCGCTGCCGCTGACCGCCGGAGAAGTTGGTGCCGCCCTGCGAGACGGGTGCCTGGAGCCCCTCGGGCAGCGCCTCGACGACGTCGCGCGCCTGGGCCACGTCGAGTGCCTCCCACAGCTCGGCGTCGCTCGCGTCGGGACGGCCGTAGCGCAGGTTCGACGCCACCGTGCCGGAGAACAGGAACGCGCGCTGGGGCACCAGCCCGATCGCCGCCCAGACCGCCTCGGGCGTCATCGTCCGCACGTCCCGGCCGTCGAGCAGCACCTGCCCCGCGGTGACGTCGAAGAGTCGGGGCACGAGGTTGACCAGCGTCGACTTCCCGCTGCCGGTCGACCCCACGACCGCGGTGGTCTCCCCCGGTCTGGCCACGAGGGAGACGCCGTGCAGCACGTCCTGCTCGGCCCCTGGATACGCGAAGGAGGCGTCGCGCACCTCCAGCGCGCCGCGGGCCACGGGCGTGTCGTCGGCGTCGGGCGCGGCGACGATGCTCGGCTCGGTCTCCAGGACCTCGGTGATCCGCTCCGCCGACACCTCGGCGCGCGGCCAGAGCATGAGCATGAAGGTCGCCATCATGACGGCCATGAGGATCTGCACGAGGTAGTTCTGGAACGCGGTCAGCGTGCCGACCTGCAGGTCGCCCGACGCGATGCGGTAGCCACCGAACCAGGTGGCGGCCACGACCGAGACGTTCATGACGAGCATGACCGTCGGGAACATCAGTGCCATCACGCGCCCGGCCGCGACCGCGACGTCGACGTACGCCTGGTTGGCCCGCGCGAAGCGCTCGGCCTCGCGCTCCTCGGTGGCGAACGCCCGGACGACGCGGATGCCCTGGATCTGCTCGCGCATGACGTCGTTGAGGCCGTCGATCCGCTCCTGCATCTGACGGAACAGCGGACGCATCGTGCGGATGATGAGGCCCACGGCCACCACCAGGACGGGGATGACCACGACGAGCAGGCCCGACAGCTCGACGTCCTGGCGCAGGGCCATCGCGACGCCCCCGACCGCCATGATCGGGGCCGACACCAGGAGCGTCAGCGCCATGAACACGAGCAGCTGCACCTGCTGCACGTCGTTCGTGGCGCGCGTGACCAGCGTCGGCGCGCCGAAGTGGGCCAGCTCGCGGGCGGCGAACCCCTCGACCGCGTCGAACACGCCGGCGCGCAGGTCGCGGCCGAGCGCCATCGCCACCCGCGCCCCCACGTAGACGGCGACGACCGTGCACGCCACCTGCAGCACGGTGACGAGCAGCATCACGCCGCCCGTGGTCCAGATGCGTCCCACGTCGCCGCGGACGACGCCGTCGTCGATGATCTCGGCGTTGAGCCCCGGCAGGTAGAGGTTGGCGATCGTCTGCGCCAGCTGGAACAGCACGACCACGGCGATCGGTCCGCGGTAGGGCCGCAGGTGGCGGCGCAGGAGCGGGATCAGCACGACGTCAGACTACGTTGCCCCGAGCAACGGTCTCGCGGACGAGCCGCTCAGAGCAGGTCCCTGAGCTCCTTCGGCAGCTCGAAGTCCTGCGCGCCCTGCTGGCCGCCGAAGCCGAACGCCTCGGCGCCGTCCTTCGCGGCCGGCTTCTGCTGGGACGCCTGGGCCCGCTTGGCCGGGTTGCCCGACACGCGCTTGCCCTTCTTCTTCTGGTTCTGCGGCTTCTGGCGGGCGCCGGCCCGCTTGCCGACGCCGGGCATGCCGGGGACGCCGCCCATGCCGGGCATGCCCCCGCCCTTCGCCATCTGCTGCATCATCTTGCGTGCCTCGAAGAAGCGGGTGACGAGCTGGTTGACGTCCTGCACCGAGGTGCCCGAGCCCTTGGAGATCCGGGCGCGGCGCGACCCGTCGATGATCTTGGGGTCGTCGCGCTCCTTCGGCGTCATCGACAGGATGATCGCCTTCACCTTGTCGAGCTCGCGGTCGTCGAAGTTCGCGATCTGGTCCTTGAACTGGCCCATGCCCGGGAGCAGGCCCATGAGCTTGCTCATGGACCCCATCTTCGACAGGGTCTCCATCTGCTTGAGGAAGTCCTGGAGCGTGAAGGTGCCCCCGAGCATGCGCTCGGCGTCCTTCTCGGCCTGCTCGGCGTCGTAGACCTTCTCGGCCTGCTCGATGAGCGACAGCATGTCGCCCATGTCGAGGATCCGGCCGGCCATGCGGTCGGGGTGGAAGACGTCGAAGTCGGTGAGCTTCTCGCCCGTGGAGGCGAACATGATGGGCCGGCCGGTGATCTCGCGGACCGACAGCGCAGCACCGCCCCGGGCGTCGCCGTCGAGCTTGGTGAGCACCACGCCGGTGAAGTCAACGCCCTCGGCGAACGCCTCGGCCGTCTGCACGGCGTCCTGGCCGATCATCGCGTCGATGACGAACAGGACCTCGTCGGGGTTCACGGCGTCGCGGATGTCGCGCGCCTGCTGCATGAGGTCGGCGTCGATGCCGAGGCGTCCGGCGGTGTCGACCACGACGACGTCGTGCAGGGTGCGGCGGGCCTCGGCGATCGCGTCGCGGGCCACCTGCACGGGGTCGCCGACGGAGCGGGTGCCCTCGGCGCCCCCGTCGCCGCCGCCGGTGTTGCCGGCCTCGGGGGCGAACACGGTGACGCCGGCCTGCTGGCCGACGACCTGCAGCTGGTTGACGGCGTTGGGGCGCTGCAGGTCGCAGGCCACGAGCATCGGGCTGTTGCCCTGCTCCTTGAGCCAGCGGCCGAGCTTGCCCGCGAGCGTGGTCTTGCCCGCTCCCTGGAGGCCGGCGAGCATGATGACGGTCGGCGGGTTCTTCGCGAACCGGACGCGGCGCGTCTCGCCGCCGAGGATCGTCACGAGCTCCTCGTTGACGATCTTGACGACCTGCTGCGCCGGGTTGAGCGCCTTGGAGACCTCGACGCCCAGCGCGCGCTCCTTGACCCGCGCCGTGAACGCGCGGACCACCGGGACGGCGACGTCGGCATCGAGCAGGGCGAGACGGATCTCGCGCGCGGTGGCGTCGATGTCGGCCTCGCTGAGCCGTCCCTTGCCGCGCAGGTTCTTGAACGCGGACTGGAGGCGGTCTTGCAGGGAGTCGAACATGGGCTCCAGCCTACCGAGCGGGCCCGGCGACGCCGACGACCCCGGTCGGCCAAGCCCCGCGAACCAGCTCGCTCAGACCAGGGCCGCGTCGACCGCCTCGTGCAGCCGACGGGTGGCTGCCTCGTCGAGCGGCTCGCCGTCGGCGTCGACCACGTAGAAGACGTCGCGTGCCTCGTCGCCGTAGGTCGACAGGTGCGCCGAGCGGATCGAGCAGTCGACGGCGGCGATCGCGGCGCAGACCGTCCACACGAGTCCGCGGCGGTCCGCGGCCCGGACCTCGAGGAGCGTCGCCGACTCCGACAGGCCCGGCAGCACCCTGACGCGGGCCGGCAGCCCCTCCACCGGGGTGAGCGTCATGCGTCGCTCGAGCGGCACGTCGCCGGCGAGGACGGGCAGCAGACGCTCGCGCACCGCGCTGGCCAGGAGGTCGGGCCGGGCCACCTCCCACAGCGACACGGCCGCGTCGTCCTGGGTGACCACGCGCACCGAGCGCACGGCGAGACCCTGGAGCGCGAGCCCTCCGGCGATGAGGGCCATCACCCCGGGGCGGTCGGCGGTGACGACCGTGACGAGCGACCCGCCGTGGTGGTCGACGACGTCGAGACGGACCTCGCCCCGGCGCGCACGCGCCAGGGCGTCGGCGGACGGGAAGGGCAGCTCGGCAGGCCAGCCCTCGTACGCGTCGGACGTGGTCGCGGGCGCCGTGCCCGCGAGGTGCTGGTGCGTCTTGGCCACCAGCCCCTCGATCAGGCCGCGCCGCCACGAGGTCCACGCCGTGGGGCCGGTCGAGCGCGCGTCGGCCTGGGTGAGGCTGGCCAGGAGGTCGAGGAAGGCGGCGTCGCCGACGATCTCCGCCACGTTCGCCGCCGTGGCAGGGTCCTCGATGTCGCGACGGGTGGCGACCGTGCCGAGGAGCAGGTGCCAGCGCACGAGCCTGCCCACGACGGCGGCGTCGGCGGGCGGGAAGCCCCAGCGCAGCGCGACGGCCTCCGCCATCGGGGCACCGACCTCGCTGTGGTCGCCGGGCCTGCCCTTGCCGATGTCGTGCAGCAGCGCGGCGACGGCGAGGAGGTCGGGACGCGCGACGTCGCGGCGCAGCGTCGAGGCCACCACGCACGTCTCGACGCTGTGCCGGTCCACCGTGAACCGGTGCACCGGCGAGCTCGAGCCGCGCAGCCGCACGTCGGCCCACTCCGGCAGCCAGCGGTCGACCACGCCTGCGATGTCGAGCTCGTCCCACACCTCGACGAGACCGTGGCCCGCAGTGAGCAGGTCGACCAGGGAGCGGCGGGCCGCAGCCGGCCACGGCTCCTCGAGCGGCCCCAGGTTGAGCACGACCTCGTCGCCGAGCCAGCCGACGCCGGCGTCGACCTGCACCACCGCAGGCCCGGTGCGTCGCAGGCCGGGCCGGGGTCGCGGGCTCGCCCGCGGCGCGAGGACGGCGTCGAGCCGGCGCCAGGTCACGTCGGCGACGTGCGCGATGCGACGTCCGAGGTGGCGCACGTGCAGGTCGAGGGCCTGCGGCTCCATCCCGACGGCCTCGGCGACCGCCGGCACGTCCTCCATCGCGAGCCGGTCGGTGCGGCGCCCGGTGCTGGTGTGGAGCGCGTCGCGCACGTCGAGCAGCGCGGAGCGCAGCTCCTCGACCTCCGCGTGGGGCACGTCGACGAGCCACGTCGCGACGAGGGCGCGCAGGTCGACGCCGTCGCGCAGGCCTCCCCCGGACTCCTTGAGGTCGGGCACCGCGGCGTAGGCCAGCCAGCCCGAGCGCTCGAGCCGCTGGCGACGCCCGGCGCGCAGGTCCTCGACCCGGGTGCGCGCCTCGCGGCGCCAGTCGGCCAGCACGTGGGAGCGCAGCGCGAGGACGAGCCCAGCGTCGCCGGCCACCGTCCGCGCGTCGAGCATGCCCATGGCGGCGCGGTGGTCCTCCGCTGCCGTGGCGCGCATCTGCACGGCGTCGCGGACGGAGTGGTCGAGCGGGATGCGCGCGTCCCACAGCGGGTACCAGAGCGCCTCGGCGACCTCGCGGACCCGGTCCTCGGGCACGGCGGGGTCGTGCAGCAGGACGACGTCGAGGTCGCTGGACGGCGAGAGCTCGCGTCGCCCGTAGCCACCGACCGCGACGGCGACCAGGCCCGTGGGGTCGGGCCCGACCGCCGCCGTGAACGCGTCGGCGACCAGGCGGTCGGCGTCGTCGGCCCGGCGGCGTCGGTCGGAGGCGGTGCTCGGCGGGTGGCTCACGGCACCAGCCTGCCGCACCCGACCACCCGGGACGCACCGCAGCCCACGACCGGTGCGGTCGTGGGCTGCGGCGGGGTCGGGCGAGAGGTCAGAGGGCGGCCTCGTCGGTCTCGCCGGTGCGCACGCGCACCACCGAGTCGACGGGGACGACCCACACCTTGCCGTCGCCGATCTTGCCGGTCTGGGCGGCTGCCGTGATGGTGCTGACGACCGTCTCGACGTCGGCGGCGTCGACGACGACCTCCAGGCGGATCTTCGGCACGAGGGTGACGTCGTACTCAGCCCCGCGGTAGACCTCCGTGTGGCCCTTCTGCTGGCCGTAGCCGCTGGCCTCGGTGACGGTCATGCCGGCGACGCCGGCGGACGCGAGGGCCTCGCGGACCTCTTCCCACTTGTGCGGCTTGATGACCGCGGTCACGAGCTTCATCATCAGACTCCCGTCTTGAAGGGCGAACCACCGGAACCGCCGGTGTAGTCGTACGCGGACTCGAGGTGCTCGACCTGGTCGATGCCGGAGACCTCGTCCTCCGGGTCGATCCGGAAGCCGATCGTCATGTCGATCAACTTACCGATGATGTACGTGAGCACGAACGAGAAGACCATGACGACGACGGCGGCCAGCACCTGCTTGCCGAGCAGCTCGGCGTTGCCACCGTAGAAGAGTCCGTCGACGGGCGCACCGCCACCGGGCGCCGTCGTGGCGAGGAAGCCGATGAGGACGGTGCCGATGAGCCCGCCCACGAGGTGCACGCCGACGACGTCGAGCGAGTCGTCGAAGCCGAGCTTCCACTTGAGGCCGACCGCTGCGGCGCACACGACACCGGCGACCAGGCCCAGGATGACCGACCCGAACGGCGACAGCGCACCGGCGGCGGGCGTGATGGCGACGAGGCCGGCGACGGCACCCGACGCGGCGCCGAGGCTGGTGCCCTTCTTCTCCTTGACGAACTCGTAGGCGAGCCAGCCGACGATCGCGCCGGCGGTGGCCACCGCGGTGTTGACGAAGGCGAGACCGGCCAGGCCGTTCGCGCCGAGCGCCGAGCCGGCGTTGAAGCCGAACCAGCCGAACCAGAGGAGGCCGGCGCCCAGCAGCACGAACGGCAGGTTGTGCGGACGCATCGGGTCGCGCTTCCAGCCGGTGCGCTTGCCGAGCACGAGGGCGAGTGCGAGACCGGCCGCACCGGCGTTGATGTGCACCGCGGTGCCGCCCGCGAAGTCGACGGCCTCGAGCTTGGTGGCGATCCAGCCGCCCCCCTCCCCGTCACTGCCGCCGAAGTCGAAGACCCAGTGCGCGACGGGGAAGTAGACGACGGTGACCCACACGACCACGAAGACGAGCCAGCCGGAGAACTTCGCACGGTCGGCGATCGCGCCACTGATGAGGGCGACGGTGATGATGGCGAACATCAGCTGGAACCCGGCGAACACGAACTCGGGGATCGTGCCGTAGGCGGTGTCGACGCCGATGTTGAGGAACCCGAGCCGCTCGGTGCCGCCGATGAGGCTGTTGCCGCCGGGGCTGAACGCGAACGAGTAGCCGTAGAGCACCCACAGCACCGGCACGATGGCCAGCGCGGCGAAGCTCATCATCATCATGTTGAGCACGCTCTTCGCGCGCGTCATGCCCCCGTAGAAGAACGCGAGCCCGGGCGTCATGAGCAGCACCAGTGCGGCGCTGGCCAAGACCCAGGCGGTGTCGCCGGTATCCATGGAACCTCCGTGAGACGTGATGGGACGGCGCGCCTCCCGGCAGCGCCACGTCACACGATGGACGTCGGGGATTACCTCTGCGGCAGCGTCGCGTTTCGCTCAGGTCACGAGTTCGGCTCCTGCGTTACGGGCGTGTTACGTCCTCACGCCAGCAGCGCGTCGACGAACTCCTCGGCGTCGAACGGCGCGAGGTCGTCGGCCCCTTCGCCGAGACCGACGTACTTGACCGGGACGCCGAGCTCGCGCTGGACGGCGACGACGATGCCGCCCTTGGCCGTGCCGTCGAGCTTGGTGAGCACCACGCCGGTGACCTTGACGACCTCGCCGAACACCTGGGCCTGGCGCAGGCCGTTCTGGCCGGTGGTCGCGTCGATGACGAGCAGCACCTCGGTGACGGGTGCCTGCTTCTCGGCCACGCGCTTGACCTTGCCCAGCTCGTCCATCAGGCCCGCCTTCGTGTGCAGGCGACCGGCCGTGTCGATGACGACGACGTCGGCACCGGTCTCGAGGCCCTGCTTGACGGTGTCGAAGCCGACGCTGGCGGGGTCGCCGCCCTCGGGACCGCGCACGACGTCGACGCCGACGCGCTGGCCCCACGTGCTGAGCTGGTCGGCCGCGGCGGCGCGGAACGTGTCGGCCGCGCCGAGCACGACGGTGCGGTCCTCGGCGACGAGCACGCGGGCGAGCCGGCCGACCGTCGTGGTCTTGCCGGTGCCGTTGACGCCCACGACGAGCACGACGCCGGGCGTGCCCTCAGGGCCCTGCAGCGCGAGCGAGCGGTCGAGGGTCGGGTCGACGAGCGCGACGAGCTCCTCGCGCAACGCCCGGCGCGCGGCCTCGGGGTCGGTGATGCCCTCGACGCGCACCCGCGTGCGGAGCCGGTCGACGAGCTCGGTCGTCGGACCGACACCCACGTCGGCGGCAAGGAGCGTGTCCTCGAGCTCCTCCCAGGCGGCGTCGTCGAGGTCGGCCCGGCCGAGCACCGCGAGGAGGCCGCGACCGAGCGAGGAGTTGGAGCGGGCCAGCCTCGCGCGCAGGCGCACCAGGCGGCCCTGCGCCGGCTCCGGCCGCTCGACGGTGGTCGTCGGGGCGGTCGGCTGGTCCTTCTCGTCGGCCGGGACCTCCTCGAACGGCGGTTCCTCGTCCTCCGACGGGAGGTGGGGCTCCGGGTGCTCCGGGTGCTCGATGTACTCCTCGGTGATCGCGTCGAGGTCGCGCGGGGGCGGCAGCTCGCCCCGACCACGGCGCACGAGGAGGGCGGCGCCGCCGCCGAGGACGACGACGGCGACGGCGATGAGGGCGACGAGCAGCTCGGTGTTGGTCACCGGACCACCCTAGGACGTCGGACCGGCGACGGCCGCAGGTCGACCCGCTGCGGGTACCGCGCGACGACCTCCGGGGCGTGCGACACGACGACGACGGTGTGCTCGGGCGCCAGGGCGTCGACGTCGTCGAGCAGGGCGCGGGCGGTCTCGCCGTCGAGGTGCTCGGTCGGCTCGTCCAGCACGAGGACGCGGTGTCCCGCCAGCAGCATGCGGGCGAGACCGAGCCGCTGCCGCTCCCCGCCGGAGACGCGCGACCCGTCCTCGCCGAGCACGGTGTCGAGCCCGTCGGGCCACGAGGCGACCGTGTCGGCGAGCCGGACGCGGCCGAGCGCGCGCCACAGCGTGGCGTCGTCGGCGCGGGGGTCGGCGACGCGCAGGTTCTCGCGCACCGTGGTGTCGAACAGCACGGTGTCCTGCTGCATCCAGCCGACCACGGCGCGCACCTGCTCGCGGTCGAGGTCGAGCAGGTCGACGCCGCCCAGCCGCACCGTGCCGCTCCGGGCCGCGACCAACCGGGACAGCGTGGCCGCGAGCGTGCTCTTGCCCGACCCGCTGGGGCCGGTGACGACCACCCGCGCGCCCTCGGGCACGTGCACGGTGAGGTGCTCGACGAGGTCGGCGTCCCAGCCGAGCGTGACGTCCTGCAGGTCCAGGGCGAAGCCGTCGGGCCGGCGCGTACCGTCGAGGGGGGCCGGCATCGGGTCGCTGCCCCCCTCGAGCGCGACGAGCCTGCGGCGCGCGGCCTGCACGCGCGGTCGCAGCCGCTCGGCCTCCGCCACGGCGTCCAGCACGTCGACCAGCCCGACCGGCGCGAGGAGCAGCACGCCGACGAGCGGACCGGTGAGGCCTGCGTCGGCCGTGAGCAGCGCGGTCGCGAGCACGCAGGCCGCGCAGGAGACGAGCACCACGAGCGAGCCGAGACCTCCGGCCCAGGCTCGTCGCCGGTCCTGACGGGCGAGCGCGTCGACGGCGGCGTGCGCCCGGACGTCACGGCCTCGCGCGGACGCGTAGGCGACGAGGTCGGGTGCCGCCAGCACGAGCTCGGTCACGTCGGGCGAGAGCGCCGTCGGTGCGCTGCCCTCGGCACCCGCGAGCCTCGGGACGAGCACGCGCGCCGCCAGCAGGGCCGTCGCGGCGAAGGCGGCGAGCGCCACGCCCGCCGCCGGCAGGACCAGCGCGACGACGGCCACCGTGACCGCGCACGTGACGAGGGCCGAGACCCACGGCAGCCGCAGGCGGAGCAGACCGTCCTGCAGCGCCTCGACGTCGGCGACGACGGTGCGGACGACGTCGCCGCGACGCGTCGCGCCGGCTGTGGGCATCACGCGGGCGAGTCCCTCGTAGGACCGCACGCGGTGGTCGATCCCGCGGGCGAGGGCAGCGTCGTGGGTCAGCAGCCGCTCGGCGTAGCGCAGCGCGGCGCGCGCGACCCCGAACATCCGCACCGAGGTGACGGCGACGATGAGGTAGAGCACCGGTGGCTGCTCCGCCGCGCGCACGACCAGCCAGCCCGACGTCAGCAGCAGCCCGAGCGAGCTCAGCTGCGCGAGCACGCCGAGCGCGCCACCCGCGGCGAGCCGGGTGCGCGACGATGCCAGCAGGCGCGACCGGCGGCTCACGGGGTCACCTCTCCTGCCGGCCCGGCCTGGACCACCTCGACCGGGCGGTCGACGCGCAGCTCCCGCGACGCCGCCGCCACGGTCTCGGCGCGGTGGGCGACGACGAGCACCGTCACGTCGCCCGACTCCTGCAGGCGGCACAGCGTCCCGAGGACGGTGCTCTCGCGCTCGGCGTCGAGACCGGCGGTCGGCTCGTCCATCAGCACGAGCCAGGCTCCGCCGTCGCGCACCCGCAGGAGCGCCCGGGCGACCGCGACGCGACGCCGCTCCCCCGCCGACAGCGCCTGTCCCTGCTCGCCGACCTCGCGTCGGGGAGCGAGGTCGGCCGCTCCTGCGTCGACGAGCGCCGACCGCACAGCCTCGTCCGAGGCGGCCGGGTGGCCGAGCCGGACGTTGTCCGCGACGGTGCCGGCCAGCAGGTGCGGGTCCTGCGGGACCCAGGCCACCTGCCGCCGCCACGCGTCCGGGTCGAGCTCGACCACGGGCACGCCGCCGACCCGCACGGAGCCGCTCGTGGGCAGCGCGAAGCCGAGCAGCACGGCGAGCAGCGTCGACTTGCCGGCACCGGACGGTCCCGTCACGGCGACGAACTCCCCCGGCTGCAGCGTCAGTCCTGGCAGCGCGAGGGCGGGCCGCTCGCGACCTGGGTGGACGACGACCAGGTCGCGCACCTCGACCGGCGCGGGACCCTCGACCACCAGGTGGCCGGTCCGCCGTTCGCCGTCGAGGAGCGTGAGGGCCTCGTCGGCCGCCGCCAGGCCCTGGGTGCTGTCGTGGAAGAGCGTGCCGAGCCGACGCAGCGGGAGGTACGCCTCCGGCGCGAGCACGATGACGAGCAGCCCGGTCGCGAGGTCGAGGTCGCCGGTCACGAGCCGCAGACCGGCCGCCACCGCCACGAGCGCGACGGACAGCGTCGAGAAGAGCTCGAGCACGAACGAGGACAGGAACGCGGTGCGCAGCGAGGCCATGGTGGCGCGACGGTGCCGCTCCCCCACCTCGCGGAGGCCGCGGCCGGAGTCGCGCCCGAAGCCCGTCAGCACGGTCAGCCCGGCGAGCACGTCGGAGAAGTGGCGGCCGAGCCGCTGCAGCTCGGCCCAGCGGCCGTCGAGGCGGTCGCGCGTCACCATGCCGACGAGGACGAGGAAGGTCACCACGAGCGGCAGCGTGAGCACGACGATCAGCGCCGACAGCGGGTCGACGGCGAGCAGCGTGAGGACCACGGCGCCCGGCACCAGCGCGGTCAGCACCACCTGCGGCAGGAAGCGGGCCACGTAGCCGTCGAGGGCGTCGAGACCCGTGTCGAGCAGCGTGGCGACGCGTGCGCTCGACGGCGCGGGGCCGGTGCGGCGCTGGTCGAGCACGGCGTCGACGAGGTCGTGGCGCAGCCCGGCCTTGACCGCCGCCGCGGCTCGGGTGCCCGTGGTCGCGTGCGCCCACGCGAGCACGCCGCGCGCCGCCACGACGCCCGCGAGTGCCGCGGTGGTCGCGGCGACGGAGGTCGGCGCGACGCCGTCGACGAGGGCGACGACGGTGGCCGAGAGCAGCCAGGCCTGACCGACGACGGCGACCGCAGCCACCAGGCCGAGCAGCACGGTGGCGACGAGGAAGCGCCGCACGGGTCGGGACCGGCGCAGCAGCCGGGGGTCGAGGGGTCTCATCCGCGCGGCTCAGGAGGTCGGCGCGAGGACGTCGTCAGGGATGTGGTGCGTCCCGATCCGCCGCCGGAACACCCAGTACGACCACGCCTGGTAGCCGACGACCAGGGGCGTGAAGGCCGCCGCGACCCAGGTCATGATCGTCAGCGTGTACGGCGTCGACGCCGCGTTCGTCGTCGTGAGGCTCCAGGACGGGTCGAGCGAGGAGACCATGACGTCGGGGAACAGCGCCGTGAAGAGCATGACCACCACCGCGGCGATCGACAGCGCCGTGCCGACGAAGGCCCAGCCCTCGCGCCGGGCCGACGCGGCCGCGAGACCGGCGGCGAAGCACGCCACGGCCACGGCACCGGCCACCCAGACGACGGCGTCGCCGTCGCGGCCGGCCGTCCACCCGACGAACACCGTGGCGAGCACCGCCGCGACGACCCCCACCCGCAGTGCCAGGACGCGCGCCCGCTCGCGGATGTCGCCGACCGTCTTCAGGCCGACGAAGACGGCGCCGTGCACGAGGAACACGGTGAGGGTGACGAGACCGCCGAGCAGCGCGTACGGGTTCAGCAGGTCGACGACGGAGCCGACGAACTCCTTGTCGGCGTCGATCGGCACGCCGCGCACCAGGTTGGCCAGCGCCACGCCCCACAGCACCGCGGGCACCACCGACCCGATGAGGATGCCGACGTCGCAGCGACGCTTCCAGACCATCGCGGGACGCTTGCTGCGGTACTCCAGCGCGACGATGCGCAGGATGAGGGCGACGAGGATGACGAAGAGCGGCAGGTAGAAGCCGCTGAACAACGTGGCGTACCACTCCGGGAACGCCGCGAACGTGGCCCCGCCGGCGACGATGAGCCACACCTCGTTGCCGTCCCACACCGGGCCGATGGTGTTCAGCAGCACGCGGCGCTCCTTCTCGTCGCGGGCCAGCACGGCGGTGAGCATGCCGACGCCGAAGTCGAACCCCTCGAGCACGAGGTAGCCGATCCACAGCACGGCGATGAGCACGAACCAGACGGTGGTGAGCTCCATGACGGTCTCCTGGTGCAGGGGGTGGGGCGGGTCAGTAGGCGAACGCGAGCGGCGCGTCCGGGTCGTCGACGAGCTGGGGCGGGTCGGCGTCGGGCAGGCCCTTGCGGATGTAGGTGAGCAGGAGGCGGAACTCGACGACGGCGAGCGCCGCGTACAGCGCGGTGAAGCCGACGAGCGTCGTCAGGGCCTCCCCCGCGCTGACACCCGGCGACACCCCGGCCGAGGTCTCCATGAGCCCGAACACGACCCAGGGCTGGCGGCCCATCTCGGTGAAGATCCACCCGAACGAGCTCGCCGCGAGCGGGAGGAACGGCAGGGCGACGGCGGTGCGCAGCAGCCAGCGACCCTCCCACGTCGCGAGCGACGGCAGGCGCCGGCGTCGGGTCGCCCAGAGCAGCCACGCGCCACCGACCATGGCGAGTCCACCCGCGGTGATCATCGCGCGGAACGTCCAGTAGGTCACCGGGATGTTCGGCGCGTAGTCGCCGGGTCCGAACCGCTGCTCGTACTCCTCCTGGAGGGAGTCGATGCCGCGGACCTCGCCGTCCCAGGTGCCGGTGCCCAGGAACGACAGGAGCCGCGGGATCTTGACCTCGAACAGCGGCTCGCTGCCGTCGAGGGTGCCGACGGTCAGCAGGGAGAACGACGCGGGGGCCTCGTCCTCGTACAGCCCCTCGGCCGCCGCCATCTTCATCGGCTGCACCTCGGTCATGACCTTGCCCTGGAAGTCGCCGGAGACCATCGTGCCGGCGCCGGCGACGAGCAGCACGACGGCGCCGAGGCGCACGGCGGTCCGGAAGGCCTCGCGCTCCTCCTCGTCCTCGCGACGTGGACCGCGCAGCATCTGCCAGAGCCCGACGCCGGCGACCACGGCACCGCCGACCATGAAGCACGCGAAGATCGTGTGCGGGAAGGTGACGAGCACGACCTTGTTGGTCATGACCGCCCAGAAGTCCGTGAGCTCGGCCCGGCCGGACTCCTCGTCCATGCGGTAGCCCACCGGGTTCTGCATGAACGAGTTGGCGGCCAGGATGAAGTAGGCCGAGAGCACGGTGCCGATCGCCGCGAGCCAGATGCACGCCAGGTGGACGGCCGGCTTGAGCCGGTCCCAGCCGAAGATCCAGAGACCGAGGAAGGTCGACTCCAGGAAGAACGCCAGCAGGCCCTCGATGGCCAGCGGCGCCCCGAAGACGTCGCCGACGAACCGCGAGTAGTCGCTCCAGTTCATGCCGAACTGGAACTCCTGGACGATGCCCGTCGCGATGCCGAGCGCGAAGTTGATCAGGAAGAGCTTGCCGTAGAAGCGCGTGAGCCGGAGGTACTTCTCGTTCCCCGTGCGGTGCCACGCGGTCTGCAGCATGGCGACGAGGAAGACCAGCCCGATCGTGACCGGGACGAAGAAGAAGTGGTAGACGGTCGTGATGCCGAACTGCCACCGGGCGATGTCGAGCGCTTCCATGCGACGCCTCCGCTGCGTGAACTACTACGTCTCGTAGTAACTACTACCGAGCGTAGGACTCGCGGCGTCGTCCCGGCAAGCCAAACTCCTACATCGCGTAGTAGATTAGGTCACATGCCCCCGTCCTCCCGCTCCCTCGGCTCCCTCGAGCGCTCCGTCATGGACGTCCTCTGGCGTGCCACCAGCGCCTTGACCGTCCGCGAGGTGCAGGAGCAGCTCGAGGCCGGCGGGTCCGCCGACCTCGCCTACACGACCGTCATGACGGTGCTCGACCGGCTCGGCGCCAAGGAGATGGTGAGCCGCGAGCGCGACGGGCGGGCGTTCCGGTACACCGCGGCGCTCTCCCGCGAGGCCGCCACAGCCGAGCTCCTGAACGCCACGCTCGACAGCTCGGGCGACCGCACCGCCGCGCTCGTGCACTTCGCGCGCACGGTCGACCCGGCCGAGGCCGCGGCCCTGCGCGCGGCGCTGGAGGAGATCGAGGCACCGGGCACGCCATGACGCCCCTGCTGCTCGGCGCGATCGGCCTCGCGCTGGCCCTCCCGGTCCCCGCGCTGCTCTCGCGCGCGGCGTGGCCCCGGCTCGCACCCGCCGCCGGCATCGTGCTCTGGCAGTCGCTCGCGCTCGCGGCCGTCCTCGCCATCTCCGGCGCCGCGCTGTCCACCGCGCTCTGGCTCGTGACCGACCCCGACCCCGCGCCGTGGCGGGTGGTGCTGCACGTCCTGATCATGGGGATCGGCGTCCTCGTCTGGGCGCGCTTCTGGTGGGCCGCCTGGCAGGTGTGGCGGGAGACCTCGCAGCGCCGTGCGCGGCACCGCGAGCTCGTCGACCTGCTGGGCGAGCCGCACGGCGCCCTGCCCGCCGTGCGCGTGCTGGCCGAGCAGACGCCGGTCGCCTACTGCATCCCTCGGCTGCGCGACCCGCGCGTCGTCATCTCCAGCGGCGCCGTGGCCTCGCTCGACGACGAGGCGCTGCGGGCGGTGCTCGAGCACGAGCGCTCGCACGTGCGCACGCGGCACGACCTCGTGCTCGAGGCCTTCGGCGTCCTGCACCGCGCCTTCCCCCGCGTCCTGCGCACCGATGCCCCGTTGCGCCAGAGCCAGGTGATGGTCGAGCTCATGGCCGACGACGCCGCACGCCGGGTCACGGGCGACCGTCCGCTCGCGCGGGCGATCGTCGCGCTCGCCGGTGGCTCCACGCCGGCCGGCGCGCTCGGGGCGGGCAGCGACGCGCTGGTGCGCCTCGAGCGGCTGCGCGACCCCGCCTCACGGAGTGCGCGGCGTGCCTCGGCGGTCGCGTCCGGCGTCGTCTCGGCCGTCGTCCTCGTCGTGCCGACGGTCTTCGTGGCGGTGCCGTGGCTCTACCACGCCGTCGAGGTGCTGCTCACGCGCTGAGCTGCGCTCAGCGCCGAAACAGCCGACGCAGGAAGCCGCCGGTGGCCGGCTCCGGCTCCTCGGCAGACGCCGCCGGCGGCGCGGGCTCGTCGTCCTGCACGTCGACGACGTCGAGGTCGACGTGCACGCCCAGGAGCGAGCCGTCGGCGGCCAGGGTCCGCCAGACGCGGTAGACGCCGTCGCCCCAGCCCGCGGTCGACAGCACGACGTTCTCCCCCGCCGTCGCCCGGGGAAGCCGGACGTCGATGCCGTGGCGGTGGACGCCGTCGTCGGGGTAGTGCAGCAGCTCGATCCAGCCGTCGAAGACCTCGTCGTACCAGGTCGAGCGGTCCTCCGGCATGCCGCGCTCGACGCTCTCGGCGTCGGCGAACCCCACCACGCCCGCGTCGACGGGGACGTCGCGCGCGGCGGCCCGCTCCACGACGGCGGGCTCGCCCTCGGCCAGCACGAGCGACAGGTACGCCACCCGCACGTGCGAGCCGTCCTGCGCGTCGGAGACGTCGGCCAGGGTCATCGCCACGGGGTGGTCGCCCCCGGGCACGTCGACCAGCACGCCCTCCCCCAGGTTCACGAGGGAGTCGCTCACCTCGAGCCGCCCGCTCGGGAGCCGCAGCACCCCGAGCCGCTCCACGGTCAGGGTCCGAGGGCCGTCGTCGGTCTCGACGACGCCGGTGCGCAGGGCGTGGAAGTGCTGCAGGTCCATGGCGTCCAGCCTGCCAGGCGCCGGGGGCGCCCCGCCACGCTCAGGTGAGCGGGGCCAGCGCGGCGCGCACGACGTCGGGCACCGGGGTGACCGTGCGGTCGGCGCCCGAGACGTACACGTGCACGAACCGCCCGACCGCTGCCGGCTCGTCGGACTCGCCCTGGAACAGGCCGATCTCGTACACGACGCTCGACGTGCCGAGCCGCGTCACGCGCAGGCCGGCCTCGACGTCGGCGGGGAAGCGCAGCTCGCGCAGGAAGCGGCAGCCGGTCTCCGCGACGACGCCGTAGGCGTCGAGCGTGCGGGGGTCGACGCCGTCCAGCTCGTGGGCCCGCTCGATGAGGTAGCCGTTCACCGCGGTGTCGAAGTAGGAGTAGTAGACGACGTTGTTGACGTGCCCGTAGACGTCCTCGTCCGCCCACCGCGTCGTGATGCGGCGCAGCACCGGGAAGTCGGCGCGTCGGGGCTCGGTCCGCTCCGGCCCGCTCACGCGGTCTCCTCCTCGCGCAGCCGCTGGCTGATGACGGTGGTGACACCGTCGCCCCGCATCGAGACGCCGTAGAGCGCGTCGCCGACCTCCATCGTCCGCTTCTGGTGGGTGATGACGATGAGCTGGGAGTTGGCGCGCAGCTCCTCGTAGATCTCGAGCAGGCGGCCCAGGTTGGTGTCGTCGAGCGCGGCCTCGACCTCGTCGAGGATGTAGAACGGGCTCGGGCGGGCCTTGAACAGGGCCACCAGGAACGCGACGGCGACGAGCGAGCGCTCACCGCCGGACAGCAGCGACAGCCGCTTGACCTTCTTGCCTGGCGGCCGTGCCTCGACGTCGATGCCGGTGGTCAGCATGTCGTCGGGGTCGGTGAGCAGGAGACGACCCTCGCCGCCCGGGAACAGGCGCGAGAACACGTCCTCGAACGCCGCCGACACGTCGACCCAGGCCTCGCTGAACACCTGCTGCACGCGCTCGTCGACGTCGGCGACGATGTCGAGCAGGTCCTGCCGGGTCCGCTTGAGGTCGTCGAGCTGCTCGGACAGGAACTGGTGGCGCTCCTCGAGTGCCGAGAACTCCTCCAGCGCGAGCGGGTTGACCTTGCCGAGCATGGCCATGGCCCGCTCCGCGGCCCGCAGCCGCTTCGTCTGCTCGGTCCGGTCGTACGGCCGGCCCTGCAGCGCCTCGTCGGTCTCTGCGGTGTCGTCGCTGGACTCGCCCTGCACCTCCTCGGAGGTCGGGGGCACGGGCTGGTCCGGACCGTACTCCGCGACGAGCGCCTCGACCTCGATGCCGAGCTCCTCGAGGGCGCGCGCCTCCAGCGCCTCGAGCCGCAGCCGCTGCTCGGCCCGCGCCATCTCGTCGCGGTGCACCGACGTCGTGAGTCCCTGCAGCTCCTCGGACAGGCTGCGCAGCCGGGCGCGGACGTCGCGGAGCTCGCTCTCGCGACCCGTGCGCGACTGCTCGATCCTCGAGCGCAGCGCCGCTGCCTCCGCGAGCGTCGTCTCGAGCCGGGCCAGCGCGACGTCGCCGACCGCGAGCACCGCCCGCGCCGTCTCGGCCTCGCGCAGCTGCTGCTCCCGGCGCAGCCGGGCCTGGATGCGTGCCTCGCGCTCCGCCGCGGCCGAGGCCACGAGCGCGGTCGCCTGGCCCTCGAGCGCCCGGGCCCGCTCCTCGTTGGTGCGCAGGGCGAGCCGCGCGTCGGTCTCGGCCCGGCGGGCCGTCGACGCCCGCTCGGCCAGCGTCTCGAGCGCCGACGTGTCGGGCTCCTCGTCGGGTGCCTCCTCGGCCTGCGCCAGCCGCACCTCCAGGTCGGCCAGGCCGCCGAGGTCGCGCTCGTGGGCCTCCTGGGCGGCGGCGATCGCGGCCGTGAGCCGCTCCGCCTCGCCCTTCGCCGCGCGGGCCGTGGACCCGAGCTGGCCGAGCGACTCCGCGACCGCCGACATCTCGGCGTCGGACTCGTGCAGACGCTCCAGCGCCGCGTCGACCCGCTCCTGTGCCGCGATCCGCTCCTGCGCCACGCGCTGGCCGTCGAAGCGCAGCGTCTCGAGCGCGCGCTCGGCCGCCTCGAGCTCCTCACGGGCCTGGTCGATCGCCGCCTGCACCTCGAGCAGGCTCTGCTGCGAGCTCGACCCGCCCGAGGCGAAGTGAGCCCCCAGCACGTCGCCCTCGCGGGTCACGGCGGTCACGTCGGACGCCTGGGCGACCAGGGCACGTGCCGCGGCGAGGTCGTCGACCACGGCCACCTTGAAGAGCAGCCGGCGCAGCGCCGCGACGAGCGTGGCGGGCGGCTCGACCACGTCGACCGCGTAGGTCGCGCCCTCGGGCAGACCGGGCCAGTCGCGGTCGTCGACGTCGGCCTCGCCGCCGAGCAGCAGACCGGCGCGGCCGAGGTCCTCGGACTTCAGCAGCTCCATCGCGGTGACGGCGGTGTCGACGTGGTCGACGGCCACCGCGTCGGCGGCGGACCCGAGGGCCGAGGCGATGGCCGCCTCGAAGCCGGGACGCACGGTGAGCAGGGCCGCGACGGATCCCAGCAGGCCGCTGATCTCGTCGGACGCGGCGAGCAGCGCGCCGGCGCCGTCCTTGCGTGCGAGGCCCGTCTCCAGCGCCTCGACACGCGCCGCGAGCGCCGCCTGCCGGCGGGACGCGTCCTGCTCGGCGACCTGCAGCTCCCGGGCGCGGCCCTCGACGTCGGCCAGCACCGCCTCGGCGGCCTCCAGCTCCTCGTCGAGCCCGGACTCTCCCTGGCTCAGGCCGGCGATCTCGCCCTCGCGGGCCGCGAACGCCTTCTGCGCCTCGTCGGCACGGCGCAGCGCCTCGTCGCGGGCGGCACCGAGCCGCTCGACCTCGGCGTCGGCGGCCTCGGCGCGGCTCTTGAGCGCGTTGACCTGGCCACGCAGGCGCGCCAGCCCCTCCCGACGGTCGGCAGCCGCACGCAGCAGACCGGCGACGCGACGCTCCTCCTCGCCGTAGGTGGCCTCGGCCTCGGTGCGCTCCGCGACGACCGCCTCGAGGGCGGCGCGCGCCTCCTCCACCGAGGTCGTCATGGCGCGGTGCTGCTCCTCGACGCGACGCGCCTCGGCCTCCAGCTCCTCGGGGTCGCGGCCGGTCGGCCGGTCGTCGGACTCCACGGCCGCCAGCCGCACCCGCTCGGTGGCGAGGCCGGAGGTGCCGCGCAGCCGCTCCCGCAGGCCCGACAGCGCGTACCAGGTCTCCTGGGCGGCCGACAGTGCCGGCGAGTCCTCGCGCAGCCGGTCCTCGAGCTCGGTCTCCTGCTGGCGCGCGGCGGCCACGGCGTGCTCGACGGCGGCCCGGCGCTCCTTCAGCGCCGCCTCGTCGGCCATCTCCTCGGCGATCGTCGTGCGGGCCGTGACGATGTCGTCGGCGAGCAGCCGGGCGCGGGCGTCGCGCACGTCGGCCTGGATGGTGACCGCGCGGCGGGCCACCTCGGCCTGGCGGCCGAGCGGCTTGAGCTGACGGCGCAGCTCGGTCAGCACGTCCTGCAGCCGCGTGAGGTTGCCCTGCGTCGCGTCGAGCTTGCGCAGCGCCTTCTCCTTGCGCTTGCGGTGCTTGAGGACGCCGGCCGCCTCCTCGACGAAGCCGCGCCGGTCCTCGGGCGTCGCGCGCAGCACGGAGTCGAGCTGGCCCTGGCCCACGATCACGTGCATCTCGCGGCCGATGCCGGAGTCGCTCAGCAGCTCCTGCACGTCGAGCAGACGGCAGCTGGTGCCGTTGATCGCGTACTCCGAGCCGCCGTTGCGGAACATCGTGCGCGAGATCGTGACCTCGCTGTACTCGATGGGCAGGGCGCCGTCGGTGTTGTCGATGGTCAGGACGACCTCGGCCCGACCCAGCGGCGGGCGTCCCGACGTGCCCGCGAAGATGACGTCCTCCATCTTGCCGCCGCGCAGCGACTTCGCGCCCTGCTCGCCCATGACCCAGGCGAGGGCGTCGACGACGTTGGACTTGCCGGAGCCGTTCGGCCCGACGACGCACGTGATGCCGGGCTCCAGCTCGAGCGTGGTGCTGGACGCGAACGACTTGAAGCCGCGCAGCGTGAGGCTCTTCAGGTACACGCGATCACCCTAGTGCGTCGGCGCGGCACGACCGCCGACGCGCGGCGGCGTCCCCTCCCGGGGACTCAGTGCGAGAGCGGCTCGAGCAGGTCGCCGGCGGTGACCTCGTCGACACGCTCGGCGAGGGTGCGCAGCAGACCGTCGTTCTCGACGTTGAGGCGCAGCACCTCGGCCTCGAGGTCAGCGACCCGACGTCGGAGTCGGGCGGTCTCGTGCAGCTGGTCGACGGTGGGTCCACCGACGAATCCGACGAGGGCCTTGGCCATGGGTGTTCCTCCGCAGGAGATCGCGGCTCCGGCGCGGGTGCCGGGCGGCGGGACGGTTGTACAGCGGCGGCTGCGTCTCAGAGTGTCCCACCGTCCCCCGACCCGGGTCAAACACGCCAGGACGGGCGACGGCCTAGGCTGCCGGACGTGGACGCGTCCCTCTTCCGACCGGTCTCCGAGCCCTGGACGCCGGTCTCCCCCGCCCTCGCCACGCGACGTCGCCTCGTGCTCGCCGCACCTCTCGCCGTCCTCGGCGTGGTGGCCGTCGCCGGGGCCGCGCTCGGCCCCGCCGCGGGCGTCCCGACCGGCTGGGTCGTGCTGCTCGCCGCGGTCGCCGTGGTGCTGCTCGGGGCCGCCGCGGCGCTGTGGTGGTGGGCCGAGCGGAACCGCCGGTCGTGGGGCTGGGCGGAGTCGCAGGACGACCTGCTCGTGACGTCGGGGGTCATGTTCCGCCGGCTCGTCGTGGTGCCCTACGGACGCGTGCAGTTCGTCGACGTCGAGGCCGGTCCCGTCGAGCGCCGCCTCGGCATCACCCGCGTGACCCTGCACACCGCGAGCACCGAGACCGCCGCCCAGGTGCCGGGCGTCCCCGCCGACGAGGCCCGACGCCTGCGCGACCGGCTCACCGACCTCGGGCGGGCGCACGATGCCGGGGTCTGAGCCGGGCGGAGCCCCCGCCGCCGCGGCCGAGCTGCGGGTCGGGCGCCGCACGCATCCGCTGACCGGTGTGGTCCAGGGCGGGCTGTGGGCGGGCGCGGCCGTCGTCGGCCTCGGCGCCTCGTTCCTCCAGGGCGACCGCTGGGAGGGTGTGCCCTGGTGGGTCGCGGTGCTGGCCGTCGTCGGGGGCGGGCTCGTGGTCGGCGAGCTCGCCGGACTCGTGTCGTGGTGGTTCACTCGCTTCGTCGTCGACGACGAGGAGCTGCGCATCGACAGCGGCGTCCTCACGCGGCGCTCGCGCCGGGCCGCGTTCGAGCGGATCCAGTCCGTCGACGTCGCGGAGCCGCTGCTCGCGCGGGTGGTCGGACTCGCCGAGGTGCGGGTCGACCTCGCCGGCGGCGACGAGTCGCGCCTCGTCGTGCGCTTCCTGCCGCTCGCCGAGGCGCGCGACGTGCGTCGTCTGCTGCTGCGGCGGGCGCACGGCGCGCAGGGCGACGGACCCGACGACGCCCTGCCCGACCACGACGGTGGTGAGCTCATCACGCGCGTGCCGCCGGAACGCACCCTGCTGGGCGCGCTGCTCAGCCTCGACCTGCTGGCGGCGGTGGCCGCGCTCGTCGCGATCCTGCTCGCCGCGCTCGGCTTCGGCGCACCGCTCGTCGTCCTCGGTGGCGTGCTGCCGGCGCTGTCCTGGGCGGCACAGGTCGTCGCACGGCGCGTGGTCGCCGAGTGGGGCTTCGTCCTCTGGCGCACGCCGCACGGGCTGCGGATCGAGCGCGGTCTGCTCTCGCTGACGGCCCAGACCATCCCGTACGCCCGGGTCCAGGGCGTGGCCGTCGTGGAGCCCGTCCTCTGGCGCCGACTGGGGTGGTGCCGGCTCGAGGTCGACGTGGCCGGACGGGCGGGCTCCGACGACGGCGACCTCGACACGACGCTGCTGCCGATCGCCGACCGCGCGCTCGCCGCAGCCCTCGTGGCCGAGCTCGTGCAGGACGCCGGCCCGGACGACGAGGTCGTCACCGTGCGCGCGAGCCGACGCTCCTGGCCGTTCGCACCGGTCGGCTGGCGGTTCCGCTCGTTGTCCCTCGGCCGGCGTCGCGCCAGCTCGACCACGGGGTGGCTGCACCGACGCACCAGTCACGCGCCGCACGCGAAGGTGCAGTCGTTCGCGCTGCGGCAGGGACCGCTCCAGCGACTGCGCGACCTCGCCACGGTCGAGCTGCACACGCCCGACGGACCGGTCGACGTCGACGTGCACCACGTCGATGCGGCACAGGCGCGCGGCGTCGTGCTGCGCGCCGTCGACGTGGCGCGGGACGAGCGTGCGCAGACGGCGACCGTGGGGTCAGCCTCCGCTGGACGCGTCCTCGGCGCCGGCGTCGACGGTGCCGACGAGGTCCCGTGAGCTGAGCCAGCCGTCAGGGAGGGCCACCGTGCGCGGGCTGCCCTGGCGGCCGCGCGGTGTGCCCAGCTCGGCCACGGGGTACGGCTCGTCGGGGTCGAGGTCGGCCAGCAGCGCGTCGAGCGCGGCGTAGGAGGAGACGCCCCCGAGCTCGCTGCGCACCCGCGACCCTGCGGGGAAGCCCTTGAGGTACCAGGCGACGTGCTTGCGGAACTCCACGCAGCCGCGCTCCTCGCCCAGCCAGTCGCCCAGCAGCTCGGCGTGGCGTCGCATCACGGAGGTGACCTCGCCGAGGGTCGGCAGCACGGGCCCCGACGCGTCGGGCGACGGGCCGAGCGCCGCGGCGAGGTCGCGGAAGAGCCACGGGCGACCCAGGCAGCCTCGGCCGACCACGACGCCGTCGCAGCCGGTGCTCTGCATCATGCGGACGGCGTCGCCGGCCTCCCACACGTCGCCGTTGCCGAGGACCGGGATCGAGACGGCGGCCTTCAGCTCGCCGATGGTCTCCCAGCGCGCGTGGCCGGAGTAGTGCTGGGCGGCGGTGCGCGCGTGCAGGGCGATCGCGGCGCAGCCGGCGTCCTCGGCGATGTGCCCCGCGTCGAGGTAGGTCAGGTGGTCCTCGTCGATGCCGAGGCGGGTCTTCATGGTCACCGGGACCCCGTACGGCTGCGCGGCGGCGACCGTCGACTCCAGGATGCGACCGAGCAGGTTGGCCTTCCACGGCAGCGCCGCGCCCCCGCCCTTGCGGGTGATCTTCGGCACCGGGCAGCCGAAGTTGAGGTCGACGTGCTCGACGCCGTGGTCGGCGCAGAGCACCTCGACCGCGCGGCCCATCACGTCGGGGTCGACGCCGTACAGCTGCACCGAGCGCACCGACTCGTTGTCGGCGAAGGTCAGCATCGACAGGCTCGTCGCGTCGCCCTCGACCAGACCGCGCGACGTGATCATCTCGCAGACGTACAACCCGGCGCCCTGCTCCGCGCACAGACGACGGAAGGCGACGTTGGTGACACCGGCCATCGGGGCGAGCACGACCGGCACCTCGACCTCGAGGTCGCCGAGACGCAGCGGGCGCGGGAGGAAGACGTCGCTCGAGCCCTGCGTGCCTGGCTCCGTGACGATCGTCGTCGCGGTCGTGGTGGTGGTCATCGCCCACCAGTGTCCCAGACGCACGCAGGGCCGGCGCCGACCGTCGTCGGACGCCGGCCCTGGTGCGCTCCCCACGACCGGCACGACCCGAGCGGGAGAGGCTCGGTCCGGCCTAGCCGGGCGACGTCCGGCCGGACGCATGGGAGAGACGTCCGGCGCCGCCTCGGCCGTGGCGCCGTGGAGAGGCTGCCCCGCACAGCACGGGGCCGCGTCCATCCTCGCCCGACCGGACGGTGCGACGGAACCTCGGCGCAGAAAGAACATTGAGGATCGAGAAAGAACATCGCGTCGGGTCCCTCGTCAGGGTGCCGGTCAGTCCTTCGGGCGCCACCGGACAGCCGACGCGGCATCGCCCGGCTGGAGGTCGACCGAGCGCAGCGAGGTCCCCCGTGGCAGCAGGTAGATGAAGCAGAGGTCGGCGCTGGCGCCGGCGAGGAAGCGCTTCGGCAGCGCCGACGACGGGCACGGCCGGAACCGCCCCACCAGCTCGCTCGCCGGGTAGACGACGTCGTCGTCCGCGTGCGCCAGCAGGGGCAGCGACGACCCGCCCAGGCCGGCGGGACCGTCGTTGCGCACCGTCGCATCGACGTAGTACGGCGTCGCGTCGCGGCTCCGCTCGTCGAGCGTGAAGAACCGGAAGTCCTTGATCGAGCCGCGCCGCACCTTCTCGACCGTGACGGTCACGGCGCTCGCCGCACCGTCGCCGAGGTCGATGACGACCGTGCCCTCGTCGCCGACGTCGAGCCTGCTGCCCGGGTCGGTCAGCGTGACGCCGTCCGGGACGTCGAAGCCCGACGGCGACGGTGCCGGCTCGGCCTGCGCCTCGCCGTCGGAGCGCGAGCACCCGGACACGACCAGCCCGACGGCCAGTGCGGCCAGCACCGGGACCCGCGCGACGTCCCGGAGGGACGTGCGACGGGAACGGGGTGCCGGGCGCAGGCTCACGCCCCGATTGTGTCCCGAGGGCGGTTCAGCAGCCGGGCAGACGCGCCGCGAGCCACTCGCGCACCTGCGTCAGGCCGACCCGCTCCTGCTGCATGGTGTCGCGGTCGCGGATCGTGACGGCCTGGTCGTCGAGGGTGTCGAAGTCGACCGTGATGCAGAACGGCGTGCCGATCTCGTCCTGGCGGCGGTACCGCTTGCCGATCGCGGCGGCGTCGTCGAACTCCACGTTCCAGAAGCCGCGCAGCTCCTGCGCCAGGCCCTTGGCCGTCGGCGACAGCTGCTCGTTGCGCGACAGCGGCAGCACGGCCGCCTTGGCCGGCGCGAGCCGCGGGTCGAGCCGCAGCACGGTGCGCTTGTCGACCCCGCCCTTGGTGTTGGGCGCCTCGTCCTCGGCGTAGGCGTCCACGAGGAAGGCCATCATCGAGCGGTTGACGCCGGCCGCGGGCTCGATGACGTACGGCGTGTACCGCTCGCCCGTGGCCTGGTCGAAGTAGGACAGATCCTTGCCCGAGTGCTTCGCGTGGGTGCTGAGGTCGTAGTCGGTGCGGTTGGCGATGCCCTCGAGCTCGCCCCACTCCGAGCCCTGGAACTGGAAGCGGTACTCGATGTCGACCGTGCGCTTGGAGTAGTGCGACAGCTTCTCCTGCGCGTGCTCGTAGAAGCGCAGGTTCTCGGGGGCGACGCCGAGGTCGGTGTACCAGGCCATCCGCGTGGCCAGCCACTCCTCGTGCCACTGCTCGTCGGTGCCCGGCGGGACGAAGAACTCCATCTCCATCTGCTCGAACTCGCGCGTGCGGAAGATGAAGTTGCCCGGCGTGATCTCGTTGCGGAAGCTCTTGCCGATCTGCGCGATGCCGAACGGCGGCTTCTTGCGCGACGTCGTCAGCACCTGCGCGAAGTTCACGAAGATGCCCTGCGCGGTCTCCGGACGGAGGTAGTGCAGGCCCTCCTCGCTGTCGACCGGACCCAGGTAGGTCTTCATGAGCCCGGAGAAGGCGCGGGGCTCGGTCCAGTGGCCGCGCTCGCCGGTGTCGGGGTCGGGGACCTCGTCCCAGCTCTCGGGCTCACGGCCGTGCTTGGCCTCGAACGCCTCCCACAGGTGGTCGGCGCGGTAGCGCTTGTGGGTCTTGGTCGACTCCACGAGGGGGTCGGTGAAGACGTCGACGTGGCCGGAGGCCTCCCAGACGGGGCGCGGCAGGATCACCGAGGAGTCGAGCCCGACGACGTCGTCGCGGCTCTGCACCATCGAGCGCCACCACTGACGCTTGATGTTCTCCTTCAGCTCGACGCCGAGCGGGCCGTAGTCCCAGGCCGAGCGCGTGCCGCCGTAGATCTCGCCGCACTGGTAGACGAACCCCCGTCGCTTGCACAGGGAGATGACGGTGTCGATCAGGCTGGTGGCCATGGTGGGGCGCTCCGTTTCCGGCTGGGTGTCGGCGGGTCGTGCGCACGTCCGTGGCCGTGCGCTCCCGATGGACGTCCAGCGTATCGATCGTGCGCGAGGCGTCCGACGGCGGTGCGACCCCCATGGTGGTGCCAGCGCGACGCGGGTGTGACGCGTCCGTCAGGCGAGGGATTTGACAACGGTTCCCGCTCGTCTTGACAATCGTTCTCATGGCTCTTCGTCGCACCCGCTCCGCCGTCCTGCTCGCCTCCTGCGCCCTGGTCCTCGCGGCCTGCGGCAGCGGCGGCTCCTCCGACGGCGGCTCGGACGGCAGGCTGTCGGTCGTCACGTCGTTCTACCCGCTGCAGTACGTGACCGAGCGCATCGCCGGCGACCACGCCGACGTCACGAACCTGACGAAGCCCGGCGGCGAGCCGCACGACCTCGAGCTCAGCCCGAAGCAGGTCGCGTCGGTGCAGGACGCCGACCTCGTGGTCTACCAGGACGAGTTCCAGACCGCCGTCGACGAGGCCGTCAAGGAGGCCGACCGCGAGCCCGGCACCACGGTCGACGCCGCCGACGGCGTCGACCGCATCGAGGAGTCCGAGGAGGCGCACGCCGAGGGCGAGGAGGAGGGCCACGACGACCATGCGCACGGCGACGAGGAGCACGCCGACGAGGAGGGCCACGCGGAGGAGGAGGGCCACGACCACGGGCACGACCACGGGCACGACCACGGCGGCGTCGACCCGCACCTCTGGCTCGCCCCGACGAACCTCGAGCCGCTGACCGAGCACGTGCGCGACGCCCTCGTGAAGCTCGACCCCGACCACGCCGACGAGTACGAGGCGAACGCCGCGGCCCTCGTCGCCGACCTCCAGAAGCTCGACGGCGAGTACCGGGCCGGGCTCAAGACCTGCAAGGTCCGCGACATCGTCACCAGCCACGCCGCGTTCGCCTACCTCGCCCGCGCCTACGACCTCGTGCAGATCCCCATCGCCGGCATCGACCCCAGCACCGAGCCGTCGGCCGCCCAGCTCGCCGAGATCTCCGACCTCGTGAAGCGCGACGGCATCACGACGGTCTTCACCGAGACCCTCGTCAGCCCCGCGGTCGCCCGCACGGTGGCGCGCGAGGCCGGGGTGCGGACGGCTACGCTCGACCCGATCGAGGGACTCACGAAGGACACGTCCGACGAGGACTACCTCTCGATCATGCGCTCCAACCTCGCCGAGCTCCAGAAGGCCAACAGCTGCTCATGACGCACCCCCCACTCGTCCTGCGTGACGTCGAGGTCACGCTGGGCGGTGACCCGGTGCTGCGCGGCGTCGACCTCACGGTCGAGCGGGGCGAGTTCGTGACCCTGCTCGGCTCGAACGGATCCGGGAAGTCGACGATGGTGCGCGCGGCCGTCGGGCTCGTGCCCTCGACCGGCACGGTCGAGCTCTTCGGCGAGCCGCTCGCGCGGTTCCGCAGCTGGCGACGGGTCGGCTACGTGCCGCAGCGGTCGGCCGCCTCGACCGGCGTGCCCGCCACGGTGCGCGAGGTCGTCTCGAGCGGTCGCCTGTCGCTGCGCCCGCGCGTGGGGCTGCCGCGCCGGTCCGACCGCGAGGCGGTCGTCACCGCCCTGGAGAGCGTCGGCCTCGCCCACCGCGCGTCGTCGCCGCTCGTCGAGCTCTCCGGTGGCCAGCAGCAGCGTGTCGCCATCGCGCGGGCACTCGCCGGCGAGCCCGAGCTGCTCGTCATGGACGAGCCCACCGCCGGGGTCGACGCCCACCACACCGAGGACCTCGCCGACCTGCTCAGCCACCTCGCCACCGAGGGCATGACCGTGCTGCTCGTCGCGCACGAGCTCGGCCCGATGCTCCCGCTCGTGGACCGCGCCGTCGTCCTCGACCAGGGTCGCGTGGTGCACGACGGCCCGGTCGACGACCACGTCGCCGACGTCCACCAGCAGCACCACGGCGACGCCCACCCGCACACGGCCGACCCCGACCGCGTGCGTCCCCTGCCCGAGGAGGGGGTCTGGTGAGCCTCGACCTGCTCGACTACGAGTTCATGCGGCTCGCCCTCGTGGCCGCGTTCTTCACCGGTCTCGCCGCACCGGCGATCGGCACGTTCATGGTCCAGCGCCGTCTCGCGCTGCTGGGCGACGGCCTCGGCCACGTCGCCCTGACCGGCGTCGCGCTGGGGCTGCTCACGGGGACGGCGCCGGTGCTCACCGCACTCGTCGTCGCCGTCCTCGGCGCGGTCGTCATCGAGGTGCTGCGCACCTACACGCGCACCAGCGGCGACGTCGCGCTCGCGATGCTGTTCTACGGCGGCATCGCCGCGGGCGTCCTGCTGATCGGCCTCGCCGGCGAGAGCGGCGCGACCCTCAACCGCTACCTCTTCGGATCCATCACGACCGTCACCGACACCGACGTCGTCGTCGTGAGCGTGCTCGGCGTCGTCGTCGTCGGCCTGTGCCTGCTGCTCTCGCCCCAGCTGTTCGCCGTCTGCCAGGACGAGGAGCACGCCAAGGTCAGCGGCGTGCCGACACGCCTGTACGGCCTGCTGATCGCCGTCATGGCGGCCGCGACCATCACGGTCGCGATGCGCACCGTCGGGCTGCTGCTGGTGTCCGCGCTCATGGTCGTGCCCGTGGCGGCCGCACAGCAGGTCGCGCGCAGCTTCCGGCTCACGCACCTGCTGGCGATGGCCATCGGGCTGCTCACCGCGGTGCTCGGCGTCGTCACCAGCTTCGAGGCCAACACGGCACCAGGCCCCACGATCGTCATGCTCGCACTGGGCACCTTCGTGCTGACCACGCTGCTGCGTGGTGTCACCGTGGGCCTGCGTCGTCGACGGTCGGTACGCTCCTCCTGAGGAGGACCATGGTTGACATCCGCAACACCCGACAGCGGCGCGCCGTGAGCGCGGTGCTCGACGAGCTCGAAGGCTTCGCCAGCGCCCAGCAGATCCATGGCGTGCTGGGCCAGCGGGGCGAGAAGGTCGGCCTGTCGACCGTCTACCGCAACCTGCAGGCGCTCGTCGACGCCGAGCAGGTCGACGCGCTGCGCGGCAACGACGGCGAGGTGCTGTACCGGCGCTGCGAGGCCGGCGAGCACCACCACCATCTCGTCTGCCGCTCCTGCGGGCGCGCCGTCGAGGTCGCGGGCCCGGCGGTCGAGTCGTGGGCCACGAAGGTGGCGACCGAGAACGGCTTCACCGACGTCGAGCACACGCTGGAGATCTTCGGCACCTGCGCCGACTGCGCCGCGTGAGCACCTCCCCGACCCTCGTGCGGCAGGTGCTGGACCGCGACGTCTGGGAGCCGCGCGCCGCAGCCCACCGCGAGCGTGCCCGCACCTGGACCGCGCCACACCTGCTCCGCCGCGAGCGGCACGAGCCGCACCCCGTCGTCGACTTCCTCTTCGAGTACTACAACCTCTCCCCCGCCCAGCTCGAGCGCTGGCACCCCGGCCTCGACGTCGGGCTCGCCGACGCGCCGGAGCACGCCGCCCTCGGCGCCTACGTGACGCGTGACGGCGTCAGCACGGTCGACCCCAGGCGGCTCGCCTCCCGCGTGCGCGGCCTGCGGTGGACCAGGTCGCTGCTGACCGCCACGCTCGACCGCCCGGCCCGCTACGGCTGCTTCGGCCTGCACGAGTGGGCCATGGTCTACCGCTCCGAGCAGCCCCGCCACGACCTGCCGCTCCGGCTCGGCCGCAGCGGCACCGACGCCGTCGTCGAGGCCCACCCGCTCACCTGCACGCACGTCGACGCGTTCCGCTTCTTCACCCCGGCGGCCGAGCCGCGCAACGCCTGGCAGCTCGGCCGGGAGCACCAGCTCGCGCACGAGCAGCCGGGCTGCCTGCACGCCAACATGGACCTCTACCGGATCGCCTTCCGGCTGCTGCCGTTCGTCGAGTCGACGGTGGTGCTCGACGCGTTCGAGCTGGCGCTGGAGATCCGCACCGTCGACATGCAGGCCTCGCCCTACGACGTCGGCTCCTACGGCCTCGACCCGATCCCGGTCGAGGTCGCCGACGGTCGGGCCGAGTACGTGCGCCGCCAGCGCGACCTCGCGGCCCGGGCGGAACCGCTGCGGCGTGCGCTGCTGGCGCACGTCGACCGTCTGCTCGCCCACCCGGCCGCCCACGCGCCCGAGCAGCCCGACGCTCGAGACGGCCAGTAGATTGACCGACGTGGACGACGACCTGCACGTGCGCTCCGGCGACGAGCTCACCGCCGCCGAGGTGTACGACATCTGGCGGATCCGCGACGTCGTCTTCGCCGTCGAGCAGCAGTGCGACGAGCCCGACGTCGACGGCATCGACCTCCTTCCGACCTGCCACCACCTGTGGTTCGCCGACGCCGACGGACCGACCAGCTATCTGCGCACCTTCACCACCGAGTCCGGCGTGCGCAAGGTCGGGCGGGTGGCCACGCGCCAGGACCAGCGCGGCCGCGGGCTGTCGAGCCGGCTCCTGCGGGCCGTCCTGGAGCGCTGGGGCGACGCCGAGGTCCGGCTCGGCGCGCAGGCGTACCTGCACGACTGGTACGCCGGCTTCGGCTTCGAGCGGTGCGGCGAGAACTTCTGGGAGGCGGGCATCGAGCACGTGCCGATGCGGCGACTCCCCCGCGCCTGACGCCCGCCCCGGGCCGCACACAGCATCAGCGCACCAGGATCAGCGCCCGACGCCGTCGCCGGCCAGCACGTTGTCGAGCGCCTCGCGTAGGTCGGCGCGCGTGCGCTCCTCGTACTGCGTCACCGCCGTGCGCGCGGCCGCGTACTCCTCGGCGTACTGGAAGCTGCCGCTCTGACCGGCGTCGAGCCGCGCCGCCAAGGCCTCGGCCTCGGTGATCACGTGGGTGAGCGCGCGCCGCACCGCGTCGCGCACCGGGGCGGCGTCACGGGGTGCCTCGACGGCCTCGAAGCTCGCCAGGGTGGTGCGCATGGGTGGCAGCAGCTGGGCCCGCAGCGGCGCGCCGCTCGTGACGAACGTGCCGGGCGCGAGCGCGTTCGGGTCGACCTCGAGCGCCCGACGCGCGGCGACCAGGTAGCGCTGCGCGGCCCGGGTGTCGACGACGACGTCGTCGAGGCGGTCCATCGCCTCGGTGACGACGGACTGCTCACGACGGGCGGCGCCGTAGTCCGGGGAGGCCGCTGCGCCGCGCTGCGACGTCGCGCCGAGCGTCGGCACGTCGTCGCGGTGCCGTGCCAGCACCCGGGCCACGGCGTCGGGGTCCGTCGCGTCGGCGGCCTCGAGCTCACGCACGACCACCTCGCGGTAGTGCGAGAGACGTTCCTGGTAGCGCAGCGCCACGGCGTCGGCACGGTCGACGTCGACCTGTCGCGCGCGGGCGTCGACGACCAGCGCTGCACCGAGCCCGAGGCCCAGGAGCAGGGTGGGCGCGAGGACCAGCGCGAGGAGTCGACGTCGGGTCACGCGGTGCCGACCGGGACCCCGTGCCGCCGCAGCCCGTAGGTGAGCGCGTCGACGAGCGCCTCCCACGAGGCCTCGATCATGTTCGGGCCCACCCCGACCGTGACCCACGCGTCCTTGCCGTCGGAGGTCTCGATGAGCACGCGCGTGACGGCGTCGGTGCCGTGGCCCTGGTCGAGGATGCGCACCCGGAAGTCGATGAGGTGGAACCGCGCCACGTCGGGGTACAGCTGCTCGATCGCCTGGCGGAGGGCGTGGTCGAGGGCGTTGACGGGGCCGTTGCCCTCGCCGATGACCGCGAGCCGCTGACCGGCGGCGCGCAGCTTGACGGTGGCCTCCGTGCCGCGCGAGGACTCGGCCAGCACGCGCCACGACTCGACGTCGAAGTACGAGGGTCGGGCACCCTCCATCTCCTCGGCGAGCAGCAGCTCGAACGACGCGTCGGCCGCCTCGAAGGTGTAGCCCTGCTGCTCCATGGCCTTGACGCGCTCGGTGATGCGCCCGAGCCGCTCGGCGTCGTCGCCCACGTCGTAGCCGAGCTCGCGACCCTTCAGCTCGATGGTGGCCCGACCGGCCATCTCCGAGACGAGCAGGCGCATGTCGTTGCCCACGAGCGCAGGGTCGATGTGCTGGTACAGGTCGGGGTCGACGCGGATCGCGCTGGCGTGCAGGCCGGCCTTGTGCGCGAACGACGACACGCCGGTGTACGGCTGGCGCGCGGAGGGTGGGTAGTTGGTGATCTCCGAGACGGCGTGCGCAATGCGCGTGGCCTCGGCCAGCGCCCCCTCCGGCAGCACCTGCATGCCGAGCTTGAGCTCGAGGTTGGCGACGGACGTCACGAGGTCGGCGTTGCCCGTGCGCTCGCCGTAGCCGTTCAGGCAGCCCTGCAGGTGCGTGGCCCCGGCGCGCACCGCGGCCATCGAGTTCGCGACGGCGCAGCCCGTGTCGTTGTGCGCGTGGATGCCGAGCCGCGCCCCGACGGACAGCGTGTCGGCCACGACCTCCTCGACCTGGTGCGGCAGCATGCCGCCGTTGGTGTCGCACAGCACGACGACGTCGGCGCCGGCCTCGGCGGCGGTCCGCACGACCTCCAGCGCGTACGCGCGGTTCGCGACGTAGCCGTCGAAGAAGTGCTCGCAGTCGACGAAGACGCGCTGCCCCTCGGCCCGGAGGTGCTCGACCGTGTCGCGCACCATCGCCAGGTTCTCCTCCAGCGTGGTGCGCAATGCCAGCTCGACGTGCCGGTCGTGGCTCTTCGCGACGAGCGTGACCACCGGCGCGCCGGACTCGCGCAGCGCCGCGACGAGCGGGTCGTCGGCGGCCCGCAGCCCGGCCCGACGGGTCGCGCCGAAGGCGGCCAGGGTCGCGGTCCGCAGCTCCAGCTCCTTGGCGGCGAGTGCGAAGAACTCGGTGTCCTTCGGGTTCGATCCCGGCCAGCCGCCCTCGATGAACCCGACGCCGAGGTCGTCGAGGTGGCGCGCCACGTGCAGCTTGTCCTGCACGGAGAGGTTGAGTCCCTCCTGCTGGGCACCGTCGCGCATCGTGGTGTCGTAGACGTGGAAGGCGTCGCTGGTCACGCGCGCCAGTCTACGCAGCGGCCCGCCTAGGATGGGCCCACATGAGCACCCGACCCGTCCCGGTCCCCGCCACGTGCGAGTCGCTGTACGCCGTCATGACGGCCGAGCCGCTCGAGCACGAGGACCACGTGCCCCTGCCCCACGCCGCGCTGCTGCGCGCGCACGGCACGTCGCCGCAGGGCCTGGAGCGACTGGAGGCCCGGCCCCACCAGCTGGTGCTGCAGAGCCAGGCGCCTGTGGCGGAGGCGGCCGCCGCTGCGCGCGACACCCGCGTGCAGGCGCTCGAGCTGGCAGCCCGCCACGACGGGGTCGTCGTCGAGCTGCTCACGCCCCGCGTCCTGGAGCTGACGAGCGAGGACGTCTCGCTCGCGCACGCCGCCCAGTGGTACGTGCTCGACCACGCGGCCCTGCTCGACGGCGACCTCGTGACCGACGGACTCGCCCAGTTCGGCCTCCCCGACGTGCGGGTGCGGGCCGTCGGGTCCGACGACGTCGTGCGGGCCATGAGCAGCGCCGTGCTCGCCGGCGTCGTGCACCGGCTGATCGCCGAGTGGCCCGAGCACGACCCGGTCGGCGAGGCCACCGTGACCCTGCGCGACATCGCCTACGGCCTGGGCGACGTGCAGGCCTCCGTCACCCCGCACGACCGCGGGGTGCGGATCTCGATCGACTACGTGGCCGACGACCACGTGCTGGCGGTCGAGCTGCTGGACGACCCCGCCACGACGCTGTTCGCCTGAACGTCGGCCTCGGGGCCACGTCGGGGCGTCAGGTTCGCGAGCACCTCGGGCTGCAGGATCGCGCGCAGCTGCTCCGGCGGCAGCAGCTGCTTCTCGAGCACGAGCTCGGCCACCCCGCGTCCGGTCGCCAGGGCCTCCATCGCGACCTCGGTCGCCGCCGTGTAGCCGATGAACGGGTTGAGGGCGGTGACCAGGCCGATGGAGTTCTCGACCTCCTGGCGCAGCAGCGCCTCGTTGGCGGTGATGCCGTCGACGCAGCGGCGCGCGAGCACGAGCATCGCCTCGCGCAGCCGGTAGAGGCCGGCGGACAGCGAGTAGCAGATGACGGGCTCGAAGGCGTTGAGCTGCAGCTGACCGCCCTCGGCGGCCATCGTGACGGTGACGTCCATCCCGATCACCTGGAACGCGACCTGGTTGACCACCTCCGGGATGACCGGGTTGACCTTGCCGGGCATGATGCTCGACCCTGCCTGCACCGCGGGCAGGTTGATCTCGTTCAGGCCCGCGCGGGGGCCCGACGACAGCAGGCGCAGGTCGTTGCAGATCTTGCTGGTCTTCGTCGCGACCCGCTTGAGCGTGCCGGAGAGCTGCACGAACGCGCCGCAGTCCTGCGTGGCCTCGATGAGGTCGACCGCGCTGACCAGCGGCAGTCCCGTGAGCCGGGCGAGGTGCTGCGCCGCGGCGGGCACGTAGCCGGCCGGCGCGTTCAGCTGCGTGCCGATGGCGGTCGCGCCGAGGTTGATCTCGTGCAGCATCGCGACGGCCTCGGTGAGCCTGCTGTGGTCCTCCCCCAGCATGACGGCGTACGTACCGAACTCCTGCCCGAGCGTCATCGGGACGGCGTCCTGCAGCTGCGTACGACCCATCTTGAGGACGTCGCGGAACTCCTCGGCCTTGCGGACGAAGGAGTCCTGCAGCACCACCATCGCGTCGAGCAGCGCGTGGGTGGCCAGGATGATCGCGATCTTCACCGCCGTCGGGTAGACGTCGTTGGTCGACTGGCTGAGGTTGACGTGCTCGTTCGGGTGCAGGAAGCCGTAGTCGCCGCGCGGGCGGCCCAGGATCTCCAGCGCCCGGTTGGCGATCACCTCGTTCGCGTTCATGTTCGTCGACGTGCCCGCCCCGCCCTGCATCACGTCGACGACGAACTCGCCGCGCAGGGAGCCGGCCCGGATCTCCTCGCAGGCCTGCTCGATGGCGCGGAAGCGCTGCGTGTCGAGCAGCCCGAGCTCGTGGTTCGTGGTCGCCGCCGCCTGCTTGACCGCGGCGAGCGCCTCCACCAGGAAGGGGCTCTGCCCGATCGGGATGCCCGTGATCGGGAAGTTCTCGGTCGCGCGCAGCGTGTGGACACCCCAGTACGCGTCGGCCGGGACGTCGCGGTCGCCGATCAGGTCGTGCTCGCGTCGCGTCGCGGTGGTCGGGGCGGCGCCGTCGGGGCCGGTCGAGAGGGTCATGGCTTCCTTCCGTCACGCGCGGGCCCAGGGTGTGGCCCGTCGGCGTTCCTGTGGGTGGTCGGCGCGCGAGATCACCGGGCGCGTGACCGTGGTCACATCCATCTCACCACATCACGACGGGCCGGTGCGGCACGGTCAGGCGCGCGTCCCGACGGTCGTCCTCGGGGCGTAGACGTCGCGCCGCAGGAGGGTCAGGGCGAGGGCGACGGCGCACGCCGACGCCGACACGACGGGCAGCACCTCGACGTCGATCCCGACGAGCAGCGCACCGAGTCCCGACCCGGTGGCGATCCCCACCTGGAAGCAGGTCACGTAGACCGCCGACGCGGTGTCGACCCGGTCACCGGCGAGGCGCATGACGCCGGCCTGGTAGCAGGGGCCGATGGCGGCGAAGGCAGCTCCCCACACCGCCACGGCCGCGAAGAGCACCAGACCCACCAGCACGGAGGAGCCGGCGCCGAGGCCGAGGGCGGCGGCCAGGCCCGCGGTCCCCACGAGCATGGCCGCAACCGCGGTCACGGTGGTGCCCACCGGACGGACGTCGAGCACCCGGCCGACGACCAGCGTCGCCGCCGCTCCGGCCACGCCGAACCCGGCGAGCAGCAGGGGCACGTCGACGCCGTCCAGGGCCCGGCGCGCGATCGGCGCGACGTACGTGAACGACGTGAAGTGGGCCGACACGACCACGACGGCGAGGGCGTAGAGCACCACCAACGGTCCGGCGGCCGGACCGAGCAGACGGCCCAGCCCGCGCTCGCTCCCCGCCTGGTCGAGCGGGTCGGCGGCCACCGAAGGGGCCGGTGTCGACGGCTCGGCCGGCAGCGTCAGGACGAGGCCCACGAGCGTGAGTGCCACGAGCGCGGCGAGACCGCCGGCCGCCACGCGCCAGTCCGTGGCCTCCCCCACGAACGTGGCCAGGGGCGAGCCGACGACCGAGGCCGCCGTCGCGCCACCGAACACCGCGGCCGTCGCCATGCCCGCACGCTCGCGCGGCACGAGCGACGCCGCGGCCGGGGCCACGAGCGACCAGAGGATGCCGTGGGTCAGCGCCGCGAGCACCCGACTCAGCACCATCGCCGCGTAGCTGGTCGCGACGGTCGCCACGACGGCGGCGACGAGCAGCACGGCCAGGGCGCCCTGGACCGCCCGGGCCCGGGGCCACCTCGCCACCAGGCGGACGCCCGGGATGGTGCACAGCCCCGCCACGACCGCGTACCCGCTGACGAGCAGCCCGACCCGCCCTTGGGAGACGTCGAGGTCCTCCGCGATGTCGCCGATCAGGCCCACGGGGAGCAGCTCGAAGGTGACGTAGACGAACGTCGCCACGCCGAGCAGGCCGAGCCGCAGCGCGGTCACCGCGTGAGGTCCTCGACGGCCTCCAGGACCTCGGCCAGCTCCGTGAAGCCCTCGTCGGCGAGGAAGTGACCGCCGCCCGGGACCTCGCGGGTGCGCGCGCCGAGCTGTGCGGCCAGCGCCTTCGACGCCTCGGGAGGGACGATCGAGTCGTCGTCGGAGTAGATGCCGACGCGCGCGTCGACCGCCTCGCAGACCCGCGCGACGTCCGCCGGGTCGAGCGGCTCGGCGAGGTAGTCGTCGAGCTCGGGGACCGCGGCGATCGGCCCCTGGAAACCCGAGACGGCGACGAGGCCCCGCAGGCGCCAGGGCGCGGGGCGCGCGGCGAGCCAGCGCAGCACGGTGACCGTGCCGAGGCTGTGGGTCACGAGCAGCGTCTCCTCGTCGACGTCGCCGACGCGCTCGTCGAGGGTGCGCTCCCACGCGTCGCGCGACGGGTTCGTGGAGTCGGGCATGGGCACGACCTCCACGACGTGGCCCTCGGCGCGCAGCTTCTCGGCGAGCCAGGGGAACCAGTGGTCGTGCGGGGCGGCGGAGTAGCCGTGGACGACGTAGATCTTCATGAGGTCCTCCTCAGGACAGGTCGGTGGTGGGGTGGGCCATGAAGTCGAGCAGCACCTTGGGCCTCACCCGCAGGGGGTCGGCCAGGCGTTCGTAGGCGGACCGCACGTCCTCCAGCGGTACCACCCGGTCGACCATCGCGTCGAGGTCGACGTGCCCGGCGACCACCAGGTCGACGAGCTCCTCCCAGTGCCCGACGCCGGACAGGACGCCGACGACGCTCAGGTCACGGACGACGAGGTCGGCGACCGGGACGCCGTCGACGGCGTGGTGCGGGGTGCCGAGCTGCGCCACCCGACCGCCGGACGCGGCCAGCCCGATGGCCGACACCAGCCCCACGGTCGAGCCCGAGGCCTCGACGACGACGTCGAAGGACTCGCCGTGCGACCCGTCCGGGCGCTCGACGGCGACGAGCCCGAGGCTGGCCGCGAGCTCGCGCGCCTCCTTGCGCGGCTCGACGACGAGCACGTCGGCGCCTCGTGCGCGGGCGGCCTGGGCGGCCACGAGACCCAGGGTCCCCGCGCCGACGACAGCCACCCGGTCGACCGCGCGGACGTCGACGCGGTGCATCGCGTGGACGGCGGCGGACGCCGGCTCCAGCAGCGCCGCCGAGGTGTCCGAGAGCGCGTCGGGCACGGCCACCACGGTCGAGACCGGCACGACGACGAGGTCCGCCGCGGCACCAGGGCCGTCTCCGAGCACGCCGATCTCGCGGCGCTCGGGGCAGTGCGTGATCCGTCGCGCCGCGCAGTGCTCGCAGCGCCCGCAGGCCCTGATGTTGTGCCCGGCGACGCGGCGTCCGACCCAGGCGTCGTCCACGTCCGCGCCGACGGCGACGACCTCGCCGGTCCACTCGTGGCCGGGTACGAAGGGATACGAGGCGAGCCCGTCGTGCAGGTAGGAGCTGCTGCCGTCGTAGAAGCCCAGGTCGGTGCCGCACAGGCCCAGCAGGCGCACCCGCACCAGGAGGTCGCCCTGCCCCGGCACCGGGGCGGGGCGCTGCACGAGCGCCACCTCCCGCGGTCCCGGGAGCAGGACGCTGCGGACGGACGTCGGTCCGATCGGCTCGCCCGACGCCCGCACGGCCGGCGACTCGATGCTGCGGCGAGGACGCAGGCCGCGCACGGTCCGGCCGCCGTAGGCGCGGACCAGGGGCATCTCGACCCAGTGGTACAGCGCTCCGGCGCCGAGGACCGTGAGCGCGACCGCACCCAGCAGGTACGCGACCGCTGCCGCGACGGAGTCGGTGGGTCCGTGCAGCACGTGCACGTCCAGCGCGTCGAGGACGATGAAGTGCAGCAGGTAGAACGCGAAGGAGACCTCACCGAGCCAGCGCAGCGGCCTGGCACGCCACACCGAGGGTCGACCGGCCAGGTCGCGCTGGGCGGCCGCGGCGATGATCAGCGCGCAGGGCACGACCAGCACGGCGCGCTGCGCGAGCAGGACGGGCGCGGACAGCGCGAGCACGTAGGCCCCGGCCAGGGCGGCGAAGGACCAGCGCAGGGACAGCCGCGGGAGCGCGTCGCCACGCACCAGCACCGCGAGCGCCATGCCCACGCCGAAGTCGGGGAGTCGGGTCAGCGGCAGCACGTAGGCGAACCAGTACTGCAGGCCCGAGACGTCGGGCTCGTTCGAGAGCCGCTGGCTCCCCTCCGGCAGGAGGGTCGCCACGAGCGGCACGGCCACGACGGCCAGCACCGACACGGCGAGCACGGTGGCGGCCCGTCGGGTCCCCCGGCCGACCACCAGGCCGACGAGGAGGGGGAAGGTGAGGTAGAAGAAGGCCTCCGTCGCGAGCGACCAGCCCGGCGCCAGCACGGAGAAGTTGAGCGGGTAGTCGGGCGGCCAGACCTGCGTCATGGTCAGGTAGGACGCCAGGTCGCGCCACGGCACCGACCCCGCGTGCATCACCAGCACGGCGAGCAGCGCGGTGACGTAGTACAGCGGCAGGATCTTGACGAACCGTCGGCGGTAGAACGACGCGGGACGGTCACCGGCGCTCGCCGACCACGTCAGGACGAAGCCGCTGAGCAGGAAGAAGAACGTGACGCCGAGGCCGCCCGCCTGGGAGAGCCAGTGGTAGTAGCCCTCCTGGACCCCGCGGTCGGCGAACAACGGCAGCTCGGGCAGCGCGCTGTGGAACAGCAACACGGCGAGCGCCGCGGGGAAGCGCAGTCCGGTGAGCGAGTCCAGGCGGACTCCTGGGCGCGGACGCTCCTGGGCGGCTCGGGCGTCGAGCAGGGCGGTGGCGGTCATCGTGACGCTCCTTGGGTCGGGCGGGTGCGCCGGAGGGTCGGCGGGTCGAGGGTCGCTCCGGCGAGAGAGTGCCGGCGGGCGGCGGCGCGGTCGTAGGCGGCGGCGACGTCGGCGGCCAGCAGGTCGGGGCGACCGCGATAGTCGTTCTCGAGCAGGACGTCACCGTCGCCGACCTGCGCGAGGATCGTGCGGGTGCGGGCCGCGACCTCGTCGGCTCGCACGTCCGTCGGTACCTTCACGTGGACCGAGGGCGCCAGCACGCCGTGCGCGCGGCAGGTGTCGACGAAGGCGAACGGGTCGCGGCCGGCGTCGAGCAGGTTGCCGGTGTCGGCGACCACGCGGACGGTCGACGCGCCGGTGGCCGAGACCAGCGCGACGGCATCGGCGGCGTCGAGCGTCGACTCGGTCAGCACGAGCAGGTCGGCCCCGCCCTCGCCCGCGCAGCGCGCCAGCACCTCCGCCGTCGCGTCGCGCGACGGCGCGTCGACGATCGCGCTCGCCCGGAAGCTGGGCACGTGGACCGCAGAGACCCCGTGGCGGCGGGCGAGCCCGACCGTGGCGAGCAACAGGTCGAGGCACTCCGGCGTCGGACGCCCGTCGCGGTGCAGACCGAGGTCGTTCGCGCGGTTGACCGCGAGGGCGTCGACGACGACGCCCAGACGGCACAGCTCGGCGAGCACCGCGTCGTCGAGGATCGGACCGCGACCGGGCCCGCCGACGTCGAGCTGCACGTGCCGGGTCCCCGCCGCGAGCACGCCGACCACGGCCTCCCGGTGGTCGGGGGCGACCCGCCACTGGGCCACGGCCACGACGCCCGCGCTCACCGCGAGATCCTCATTGCGAGCTTCAGGACCGGTCGACCGTCGACGTGTCGGTCGCCGTCGACCATGGCACGGATCGCGCGGACGGCGTCGTCGAGCGTCACGTGGTGCGTCACAAGGTCGGCCCAGGCCGTCGGGTCGCCGGACACCACGTGGGCCGCCCGCTGGAGCGTGGCCGGGGCGACGCCGCGGTGGCCCACGAAGGTCACCGGTGCCGCGCCTCGGCGGCCCACCGTGCGAGCGACCGGCACGACGGGACGCCCGGCGCGGTTGCGCGCTCGCAGCGCAGCGAGGTCGACGACGTCCTCGACGCCGTTCCAGCGCACCGGCCCGGCGGGCAGGCCCGCGTGCAGGTCGATCGTCAGAGCAGCGCGGCACAGTCCCACCAGCGCAGCCACGGCCTGGAGCGATGCCGTGCGCGGGGTGGCGACGACGGCGGTCACGGGACCTGTGAGCCCGACCAGGACGGCCGGGAGGTCCTGGTCGTCCGCGGCGAGGGCCAGCGTGCCCGGCTCCGGCAGGAGCGGCGGCTCGCCGGGGCGGTGCACGTGGAGGACCCGCAGGTCGGGACGGCGGTGCCGCCACCACCGCACAGCCAGGCGGCCGACCACCCCGCCACCCCAGACCACGAGCGTCGACGGTGCGCCGGCGGCCACGTCGGTCGCGACCCGGTACCCCTCCAGCACGGACGACAGCGGCTCGGCGAGCGCGGCCACGACGGCCGCGTCGTGGTCGGGGCCGGCCGGTGTGGCGGGCCCGGGGCCGGGTGCCCGCACCACGAGCCCGTCGCGCACGGCCGTGGCCGGCACGACCACGCGCTCCGCCCAGAGACCGGCCACGTTGTGGCCGAGCAGGAACGTGTCGTCCCTCGGGTGAGTCGGGTCGACGAGCACGCGCTCCCCGACGCGAGGTGCAGGTCCGGCGACGGCCGGTCCGACGGCGACGACGCGAGCGACCCCCTCGTGCCCGAGCACCTCGGCGGGGTCGGCGCGGAGCCCGCGCAGGATCTGCAGGTCGGTGCCGCACACGCCCACGACCTCCGGGGCCAGCAGCAGCTCACCCGGTCCGGGCGTGGGGGTCGGAAGGCTGTGCAGCCGCAGGCCGGCGGGCGTGCGGACGAGGGCGCGGTGCCGCTCGACGCGCACCAGTGCCGCGGGGCGCCCCGACGCGACGGCTCCCCTGGTCATCGGACCGCCTCCGCTGCTCCGGACACGGCTGCGGCGGCGCCGGCCAGCAGGTCGACGTCACCCGGCACGCAGCACCGCAGGTGCTCGTCGAACCACGCGTCGTCCCGCGGCGGGTCGGCGTACGACGCGGGCACGGCCAGCAGCTCGCGGAGCGTGTGCTCGTAGACGGCGCCGAGTCCCTCGACCACACCGCCGCCGAGGGCCAGCAGGTCGAGGTGCGGGTCGAGGGTCCACAGGGTGCGGACCAGCGCCGCGACCGGGGCCACGGCGGAGCGGAGGACCCCCTGGGCCCAGTCCTCCCCTGCGCCGAGGCCCGCGCGAAGCCTGGCGACCGGGTCCGACGTGGCACCCGCGCGCCGCACGACCAGCCGCGCGATGCCCGGACCGGAGGAGATCGCGGCGAGGTGGGCCGCTCCCCCGCACTCGCAGCGCAGGCGCAGCAGGTCGGCGTCCTCGGCGTCGACCTGGGCCACGAGGTGGCCGACCTCGCCCTGCAGCCCGCGTTCGTCGATCTCGATCCGTGCGCGCGGGACGTCGAGACACCGGTAAGCAATGCCGCTGCTGACGGTCAGGTAGCCCACGTGCCGCACCCCTGCGGGTGCGTGACGCACGGCGAGGTCGGTGACGGCCGCGGTGACGTCGTTGACGAGGTGCCAGGCGACATCGGGACGGCGTCGGGCGAGCGCGGCGCCCAGGTCGACGGGGTCGTCGGCCGCCCCCCACAGCGGCGCCGAGCCGTGCACGATGCCGGTGCGCTCGTCGAGGGCGGCGCCGAGCGAGACCGCCACGCACGCACCCGGCGGTGCGAGACGGGCGAGCAGCGCGACGAGGTCGTCCCGCAGCACCGCCACCGGGACTCCAGGACGCCGCAGGATGCTCGGTGTGGGCACGCGCTCGGTGGGTGCGCCGTCCTCCAGGGGCCGGCTCCTCGTCCAGGTGCCGCCGACGTCGACGGCGAACGTCGCGGTCGCTCGCGTGCGTGCCGTAGGGCCGCGGGTGTCGAGCGCCGTCACGACGGGACCCTCGTGGCGGCGACGGCGCCGGGGACGTCGGGACCGCTGAGGTCCACGACACGTGGCAGCGTCCCGTCGTGGGACGACAGCGTGCCGACCACGACCGTGCGCGCGCCGCTCGCGACCGCGGCCCGGACCCCCGCCTCCGAGTCCTCGAAGGCGACGCACGCGTCGACGGGGACGCCGAGGAGCCGTGCAGCCAGCAGGTAGCCCTCCGGGTCGGGCTTGGGCCGTGCCACGTCGTCGGCCGTCACGAGGACGGCAGGACGCGGGACGCCGGCGGCGTCCAGGCGCCGCTCGGCGAGACGTCGGCCGGCCGAGGTGACGACGGCCCACCGGTCCTCGGGCAGCCCGGCGACGAGGGCCGCCGCGCCCGGGACCTCGACGATGCCGTCGACGGTCTCCTCCTCCAGGGCGGCCAGCCGGATCGCCTCGTCGGCAGCCACGTCGGCGTCCTCGAGGAAGTGGGCGGTCGTGCTGGCCGTCGGACGACCGTGCGCGTAGGCCAGCACCTCCTCCACGTCGAGGCCGTGCCGCCGGCTGAAGTCGGCCCAGGTCCGCTCGACCACCGACGTGGAGTCCACGAGCGTGCCGTCCATGTCGAACAGGTACGCGTCCGCCTCCGCGTGCCGCACGCTCATGCCGACACCCCCGCCGGTCGGCTCTGCGACGTCGGCAGCGTGTCGCCGAGCGGACGGTAGGCACCGCCGTGGTCCACCACGAGGACCTCACCGGCGAGGTCGGCGGCACGTCGCTCCACGAGGTCGCGGGCGAGCGGGCCGAAGTCGTCACCCGTCATGTAGTCGGCGTAGTCGAAGTCGTCCGGGCGGCGCGCCCTGATGCCCGGCGAGTCCACCATCTGCGCCGGCAGCGCCTGGACGACGCGCACGACGTCCGGGTCCTCCTCCTGCGCGAGCGACTCGACCAGCCCACGGGCCGCGGCTTTCGTGGCCGCGTAGCCGGCCCGCAGCGGGCCCGCGTTGTAGACGACCTCCGAGGAGATGCTGAGCACGACCGAGGGCGCCGCACGTCGCAGGGCGGGCAGCAGGCTGTGCAGCGCCAGCCACAGCCCGTGCACGTTGATGCGCCACTGGTCCTCCCAGTCGCGCTCGGTGGTCTCGGCGAACGGCGCACGTCCGGCGGTGAAGTAGACGGCCGAGTAGCAGAGCAGGTCGACCTCGTCGGGCAGCGAGCGCAGGACGACGCGCGCGGCGTCGGGATCGGCGAGGTCGACCGCGACGTGCTCCAGCAGCTCGGCCCCCGGGCCCACCGGACGGGACCGGTTGAGCGTCAGCACCCGGCAGCCGGCAGCGGCCCACGCGTCGGCGACGCCGCGACCGACGCCGGTGGAGCCGCCCACGACCACGGCCGTCGTCATCGCGTCTCCTGCGCGTAGTCCCGGGAGCGCGAGCGCAGCAGCTCCAGCGCCCTCTGCAGCTCGGCGTCGGTGACGTCGTTGACGAAGCGGTGGCCCCCGATCCCGACGGGCAGGGGTAGCCGCTGCTGGCCGTCGCGGTGGCGCACGGTGTCGCGCAGGGCGGACGCCAGCAGCCCCGGCTCGGCCAGCACGTCGTCCCAGGTGGGCAGTCCCAGCTGGCGCATGACGGCGAGGACCCGCGCCGACTGCTCGATCGAGACGTAGCCGCGGAGCTCGCCGATCACGGTGGTCAGCGCCATGTCGACGGCGACGGCCTCACCGTGGAGCAGGGAGGGGAGCGCGCGCATCTCGATGACCGGGCTGAAGGTGTGCCCGTAGTCGACGCAGCGCTCGAGGGTGGACTCCCAGAGGTTGGGCTGCAGCTCCTCCAGCATCAGGTGGATCGACTCGGCCACGACGGTCGCGGCCGCGGCGTCGAGCTCCGGCGTGCTGCCCAGCAGCCGGTCCTCGAGCAGGTCGCGACCCGAGCGCTCGAGCAGCTCGAACAGCTCTGCCGACTTCATCAGGGCGACCTTGAGCACCTCCGCGAGGCCGTTGGACACGTGCCGCGGGTCGAGGGTGCTGAGCCAGGTGCGGTCCAGGAACGTCGCCTTGGCCGCCGCGTAGGTCCCGACCCGGTTCTTGCCGGCCGCGTAGTTCACCCCCGTCTTGACCCCGACACCGGCGTCCACGAGACCGATCAGCGTGGTTGGGATGCGCAGGTACGGCGTGCCGCGCCGGTACAGGCTGGCCGCGAAGCCGACCACGTCGGTCAGCACACCCCCGCCGACCGCGAGCACCGGCTCACGGCGCCGGTCGATCCCGAAGGCGTTCATGGCGTCGATCACCGCCGAGACGGAGTCCCACTGCTTGACCTCCTCGTCCGCGCGCAGGGCGACGATCGTCGCGGCGACGTCGTGGGCGTCGAACCAGGTACGGATCCGGTCGCCGTGCAGGGCGTCGACCGCGCTGTCGACGACCACGAGTCTGCGCTCCCCCGCGGCCATGGGCGCGTCGGCGCAGCCGTCGAGCAGCGTCGTGTTGTCGACGTCGAACAGGCCCTGGGACCGCACGACGTGGTAGCGGACCTGCTGGACCGCCTCGACCGTCCACGACGCGTCGGCTCCGAGCCGTGGCGTGCGGGTCGGGTCGGGGACGGCGGTCGAGGGCGACGGGAGGTCGCCCCGCGTGCGGTGGACGTGGTGGTGGAGCCCCTGGGTGAGGGCCGTGGCGCTGCGCATCGGTGCTCCTGCTCCTGCTCCGGCCCGAGGGCCCGTGGTCGTGGCGTCGGTTGGTGGTGGTGCGCTGCCGCCCTGCAGGGATCTGCGGGCGACCACACCCGGTCAGTTCATCGTCGCGTGTGCCACTATAGTGGCACACAGCAGTTGTGGATGGCGAGTGTGATACTGTCAACACAGGAACGCCACTCCCTGTCGTTCCCCCACCGTGTCCCCGCCGCTGTTCCCGCCGCTGTCCCCACGGCGACCTCTCACCCCGGGAGTGACCATGTCGACCCTCGCCGAACGCCTGAACGCCTGGTTCGCCGACGCCGCCACGCGCGATCCCGTCGGTCGCATGCGCGAGCCCTCCACCGCCGAGGTCGCCCAGGCCATCAGCGAGAGCCCCGAGCACGACGTCACCATCTCGCGCAGCTACCTCGCGGCGCTGCGCAGCGGCGCGCAGACCAACCCCACGGTCTCCGTCCTCTCCGCGCTCGTGCACTACTTCAAGCCGCGCGCGGCGTCGCTGCCCATCTCGATGGCCGCCCTCACCGGCGAGGAGGAGGACGACGCCGGTTGGGCGCAGGCGCTGGCGGACCGCCAGGTGCGCTCGATCGCCATGCGCGCCGGCGAGCTCACGCCGGAGGCACGCAGCCAGCTCCTCACCATCATGGACGCGCTCGACGCGTCCCGACGCGAGACCGGTCAGCCGTGAGGGCCGTGGGCTTCCACGCCCCCGGCGGCCCCGAGGTCGTCGAGGTGCTCGACGTCCCCGAGCCCGACCGGGACGACCTGCTGGTCGTCGACGTCGCCGGCGCGGCGGTCAACCCGGTCGACCTCGCCACCCGCTCGGGCCAGATCCCGACGGAGGGCACCACGCTGCTGGGCTGGGACCTCGCCGGCACCGTGCTCCGCGCGCCGCACGGGTCGGGGTTCGCGGCCGGCGACCGCGTGGCGGCGATGACCGCACCCCTGGGCACCGGGATCGCCTCGATGGCCGAGCGTGTCGCGCTCGACCCCGCCTTCGCCGTCGCGGTGCCGGCGTCGCTCGACCTGCTGGTCGCCGCCGCGCTCCCGCTCGCCGGCGTGACCGCCGTCCAGACGCTGCGCCTCGCCGGCCTGGGCGCGGAGGACCGCGTGCTGCTCGTGGGCGCCCAGGGCAGCGTCGGCTCCCACGTGGCCGGTCGGCTCCTCGCACGGCAGGGACCTACCGACCTCGTGGTCCGACCGGGCGACGCGGACGTGTGGGCCGTGCGCCTCGAGCAGTCCGAGGCCCTCGGCACCGTGCACACGAGCCCGGACGCAATCGGTCCCGGCACCTACGACGTCGTGATCGACACCGCGGGCGTCCCGACGCTGGTGGACGCGGTACGCGAGGGTGGTCGCTTCGTGACCATCACGCCGTTCAGCGCCCCCACGCCTGAGGACCACCCCAGCGTCGACGTGCGGCTCACGAGCGTCGAGATCTCGCGCGAGGACCTCCAGGACGTCGTCGCCCGCGCGGCGAGCGGCGCGGGCGTGCTCCCCGACGTCGAGAGCCTCCCGCTCGAGGCGGCCGGCCGGGCACACGCGCGACTCGAGGCAGGCGGCGTCCGCGGCAAGCTCGTGCTCGTGCCCTGACCTCTGGGTCACCGGGCCAGGGCCGGCGCCCGGCTCCGCAGCGAGCGCAGGGCGCTCGAGAGACGCACGAGGGCGTCGACGTCGTCCTCGTACCTCTCGTGCACGCCCCAGACCACCGGCTCCCCCACGGGAGCTCCTCGCAGCACGGCGTCGAGCGCCTGGGCAGCCTCGGCTGGTCCTGCCGAGTCCTCCGGCGCCCCCGGCACCAGCGCCCCCACGCGGACCAGCCCGTCACGGCACTCGACGTAGCGCCGGTAGGTCGCGAGGGCGTAGCCCGTCGCGACCGCCGGGCCGCGGTAGGTGAGCCCGTCGAGGACGAGGTCGGGATGGATCTCGACCAGACGGGTCCAGAGCTCCCGCAGTCCGCGGCAGCGACGGCGGTGCCCGCGCACCTCGGCCAGCATCGCCACGACGCTGCGCACGGCCGGGAGGCTCATGCCCACGCACACCACGATCGTCGCCACGAGGGCGAAGGCGAGCACGTCCTGGTCGTCAAAGACCTCCTCGGCCGGTCGGGGCGCGACGACGTCGACCCACACCAACCGTGCCACGCAGCTGAGCGCCAGTCCCGCGAGGCCGACCGCGATCGTCGCCAGGGCCACCCGCACCACGCCGGCGGAGCGCCGGGTCTGGCGCCCGGCGAGCACGGCGCAGGCCGCGTAGCCCGCCAGGAGATAGGTGTTGCCGACGTTGTAGAAGGCGCGGACGTGCTCGTCCTGCAGGAACGGGGCCGCGAGGGTGTGGTTGCGCAGCGACGGGTCGATGCCTGCCGTCACGACGAGCAGGCCGCCGACGCAGGCGACGCACAGCAGGACCTCCCAGCGGCGCAGGGCGCGCGCCCCGACGAGCGGCCGTTCGCGCAGGAAGGCGATCATCAGGCACAGCCCCACCAGGATCAGCACGTTGTAGGTGAGCTTCGTGGCGCCGACCGTCGTCCTGGCGTCCACGACCGCGATGACCGGCGGGCGGGAGAGCAGGTTGCCCAGCCCCAGCAGCAGCATCGAGGCGAACAGCGTGAGTCGCATGGGGTCCCGGAAGCTCTGGCGCGCGAGCGCGGGCAAGGTCCAGGCCGCGCCCACCAGCAGGGTCACGACGGCCACCCATCCGAGGTCGTTCACGACCAGCCGTCCCACAGCACGAGGCTGCTCTGCACGGACCGTCCGCCGACCTGCGCCACGTGGTCCAGGCGGCGGGTCATCGACAGCGCCCGGTGCATGATGGTCGACGCGATGACCTCGGCGTCGCGTTCGTCGCGAGCGGTGTAGGAGGTCCTGAGCAGGGGCTGCGGCAGGGCCACGCCGTCGAGGTCCTGAGCCACGATGTGGCCGACCTCGTGCAGGATGATGTGTGCCTGGTGGGCCCGCGAGGTGCGCGACTGGAAGACGATGACGTCCTCGTCCACGCGCGAGACGAGCATCCCCGACGGCCCCGTCGGCTCGAGCTCCCACTCCAGGAGGGCGATGGGCGTCCCCCGCAGCTGACCCAGCCGCTCGCACAGCAGCCCGACCTCGAGGGGAAGCGGGAGGTCGAGCCGGCGCAGGAGACCCCGCAGGTGACGACGCAGGCGTGCGTCGCGCAGCCGTGAGCGGACTGCCCGCACCACTGCCGTCGACGCGTCCTTCACCCTCGTCCCCCAGACGTCTCGTGGACGTTCCCCTGCCGGCACAGGGATGTCGCGACTATAGGACCGCTCACGTGCGCTCGGCGGCGCACGTGCACAAGGTCACAGCGCAGCCGGTCGATCGTCCACCCGCGACAGGAACGCCTCGACGTCGCGCGCCCAGACGACACCCTCCTTGGCCGTGAACGCGTGGCCCGCCGCCGGGTACTCCAGCAGCTCCGCCCCCGGGATGCCGGCCGCGAGCTCGCGCGTCGTGGCGGGGAGCACGACCCGGTCGGCGCCCGCCACGACCACCAGGGTGGGCACGCGGACCTCGGCCAGCCGGTCCTGCAGGTCCACCTGGGTCGCCGCGCGCAGGTGCGCGAGCCCCGACGGGTTCACCCCGCGACCGGCGTCGAGCGCGTCCGACGCGAAGGTGCCGGCGCGGTCGAGCTCGGCGAGCCCGTCGGGCGAGCCGAGCTGGGAGAGCAGGAACGCCCCGAGCCGCTCCGGCGGCCCGCCGGCCAGCTGCTCCCACGTGCCGAGCATCTGACGCAGCTGCACGTCGGGCCTGGCGAAGCCGACCGTGAGGACCAGGGCCGACACACGGTCCGGGTGGCGCAGCGCGGCCTGGATCGCGACCGAGCACCCGAAGGACACGCCCGCGACCGGGACGCGCTGGTGGCCCTCGGCGTCGAGCGCCTCGACGAGACGGTCGGCCAGCACCTCCGGACGCAGGACCGACGGCAGGTCGTCGAGGGGTCCGGACCCGCCCGTGCCGGGGTACCGCGAGCCCACGAACGACCACCGGTCCCCCAGCGCGTCGAGCAGCGGCGAGAAGTTGGCGTCGACGTCGCCGGACGCACCGTGCGCGAGGCCCATCGCCCGACCACGCCCCGCGCACACGTACTCGGCGTCCCCGAGCCGCTCGACGCGCAGCGCGACGGCCGTCACCGGGCCACCGCCGCCGCTGCCGCGCGGGCCTGGCGCCGGGTCCCGAGACGACGCATCGCCGGTTCCTCCACGAGGCGGTGCAGCGCCGTCGCGAAGCCGAGCGTCAGCGCGAAGACCAGCAGCCAGTCCGCGATCGCGAGCGGCACCGGGTACGTGGCGCCGTGCTGCCAGGTGATGCGGACCGTGTACATGACGATCTGCTGCGCCATGTAGAACCCGAAGGACACCTCGCCGAGCCAGACCATCGGCCGCGACGAGACCCAGGTGCCACGGCCTGCGAGGTCGCGCTGGACGGTGGCCACGACGACCATCATGAGCGGCACGAGCATGACGGCCACGAAGCCGAGCACGAAGGGGCCCAGCGAGGCCACCACGTAGCCGACGAGCACCGCCGTCCACGCCACCCACGGCGCGATGGTCGGCACCCGACGCTCCGCGACCAGGCGTGCGAGCAGCATCCCCGCCACGAACTCGAGCAGACGAGGCAGCGGGAGGTTGTAGCCGAACCAGAACTGCAGGTTGGTCACGGGCATGCCGTCGACCCCCGGCCCGTCGGGCAGCGACATCGTGACGAGCGCGACGACCACGGTGCCCGCGACGCACGCCGCGAGGGCGAGCGCGAGGCGGTCGGCCCGAAGCCGCCTGACGAGCGGGACGAGCGCGGGGAAGGACAGGTAGAACAGCAACTCGCTGCAGAGCGACCAGCTGGGCAGGTTGACCGACAGGTAGACGTCGTGGACCGGGATCCAGGAGCTGACGAGGACGAGGTTGGGCAGGTACTCCCACGGCGACCCCGCGAGGGCGAACGCGTACAGGACCATCGCCACGGACCAGGTCACCACGTGCAGCGGGAAGATCTTCGCCAGTCGCTTGCGCACGAAGGCTGCGGTCCCCCGGCTCTCCGAGCACCGCCAGGTCAGCAGGAACCCGCTCAGCACGAAGAAGAACGACACCCCGGTCCAGCCGCCCTGGCCGAGCAGCGAGGCGTACGTGCGCGCCCACCGCCCGTCGGCGAAGGGGTTGAGCCCGAAGTCGACGAGCGAGAGGTGGAACGCGAAGACCGGCAGCGCCGCGAGCCAGCGCAGCCCGGTCAGGCCGGGCAGCGGACTGCGGCGGTCGACGGCGACCGGAGTGGTCGGGCGGAGCACGGGACGCGACACGTCAGTGCGTCGCCCGCTTTCCGCAGGACGTCTCGTGCTTGCATCATCATTCACGCCGATATAGTAGCGAGACCTCTCGCACAAGAGCCAGGGTGACCGTAGACACCCTGGCTCCCGTGCCGTCGAGGATCTGTCAGCCGGGGATGCGGCGCATCCACCCGTGGCGGTCCTCGGCTCGGCCGTACTGCAGGTCGACGAGCGCGGAACGGACGTCCATCGTGATCTTCCCGGCCTCGCCGTCGCCGGCCACGGCCTCGCCACCGTCCCACTTGAGCACGCCCACGGGCGTCACCACGGCGGCGGTGCCACAGGCGAAGACCTCGGTGATGGTGCCGTCGGCGGTGCCCTCGCGCCACTCGTCGATGCTGACCCGGCGCTCGACGACGTCGTGCCCGAGGTCGCGGGCGATGGTCAGGATCGACTCGCGGGTGATGCCCTCGAGGATCGAGCCCGACAGCTCCGGCGTGACGATCGAGCCGTCGGACTGCACGAAGTACAGGTTCATGCCGCCGAGCTCCTCGATCCAGCGCTGCTCGGTGGAGTCGAGGAAGGCGACCTGCTGGCAGCCGTGCTGCGCGGCCTCCTGCTGCGGCAGCAGGCTCGCGGCGTAGTTGCCGCCGCACTTGGCCGCGCCGGTGCCCCCGGCGCCCGCCCGCGAGTACTGCGTCGACAGCCAGATCGAGACGGGCTTGACGCCACCGGGGAAGTAGGCGCCGGCCGGCGAGGCGATCACGCAGTACGTGACGTGCTGGCTGGGGCGCACGCCGAGGAAGGCCTCGGAGGCGAACATGAACGGCCGCAGGTACAGGCTGGTCTCGCCGCCCTCGGGCACCCAGGCGCGGTCGGCGGCCACGAGGGCGTCGATCGACCCGAGGAACCAGTCCTGCGGGAGCTCGGGCAGGGCGAGGCGGTGCGCCGAGCGTTGCAGACGCGCGGCGTTCTCCTCCGCCCGGAACACGCGGACCGAGCCGTCGGCCCAGGCGTAGGCCTTCAACCCCTCGAAGATCTCCTGCGCGTAGTGCAGGACGGCCGTGGCGGGGTCCAGCTGCAACGGTCCGTAGGGCACGACGCGGGCGTCGTGCCAACCCTGCTCGGGCGTCCACTCGGCCAGGAACATGTGGTCGGTGAAGTGGTTGCCGAACCCCGGAGAGGCGAGGATCGCCTCCCGTTCGGCGTCCGTCCGCGCAGCCGGGTTGGTCTCGACGGTGGGGGCGAACGGTGCGGAGGTCATGCTGGACACGGTAGTCCTTTCGAGGTCGTGGAGGCGGGAGGTCAGACCGCCGCTACGCCCTCGGCCGCGGCCGCGCTGGCGCGCGCGGCGATGGCCTCCCCCACCTCCTCGGTGCTGCGGGACTGGGCACCGGCGGCCGTGCCGCGCTCGGCGATGTCGGCCTCGACGGCCGCGCTGATCTGAGCGGCCGCCTGCGGGTGGCCGAGGTGCTCCAGCAGCAGCGCTCCGGACAGGATCGCCGCCGTCGGGTCGGCCTTGGACTGGCCCGCGATGTCGGGCGCCGAGCCGTGCACGGGCTCGAACATGCTCGGGGCGGTGCGGTCGGGGTTCACGTTGCCGCTCGCCGCCAGTCCGATGCCGCCGGTGACGGCCGCCGCGAGGTCGGTGAGGATGTCGCCGAACAGGTTGTCGGTGACGATCACGTCGAAGCGGCCCGGGTCGGTGACGAGGAAGATCGTCGCCGCGTCGACGTGCAGGTAGTCGACGCTGACGTCGGGGAACTCCTCGCCGACGGCCGCGACGGTGCGCGTCCAGAGGTGTCCGGCGTGCACCAGCACGTTGTTCTTGTGCACCAGGGTCAGCTTGCGGCGCGGTCGCGCCTGGGCCCGGGCGAACGCGTCGCGCACGACGCGCTCGACGCCGTACGCCGTGTTGACGCTGACCTCCGTGGCCAGCTCGTGCGGCGTGCCGACGCGGATGGCGCCGCCGTTGCCGACGTACGGGCCCTCGGTGCCCTCGCGCACGACCACGAAGTCGATCGGGCCGCGCTCCGTCACGTGCGAGCCCAGCGGCGTCGGCACCCCCGGGTAGAGCGTGCTCGGTCGCAGGTTCACGTAGTGGTCGAGCTCGAAGCGCAGCCGCAGCAGCAGACCGCGCTCGAGCACGCCCGACGGCACGCTGGGGTCGCCGACCGCACCCAGCAGGATGGCGTCCTGGCCACGGATCTCCTCCAGCACGCTGTCCGGCAGGGTCTCCCCCGTCGCGTGGTAGCGACGGGCACCCAGGTCGTAGTCGACCGTGTCGAAGGACAGGTCGTGCTGCGCGGCGACGGTGTTCAGCACCGTCAGCGCCTGGGTCGTGACTTCGGGGCCGATGCCGTCGCCGGGGACGACGGCCAGCGTGTAGGAGCGCGTCATGAGGCTCATCCTAGGAGGCGCGGTCTCAGGATCTGAAACCGCGGTCTCACTCGATGGACGCTCTCAGTTGTCGTCCGGGCGCTCGGCCGGCTCCACGGCGGGCGTCACGGCGTCGTCGCGCAGGTGGGCGGGTCCCCACTCGATCGGGTAGGTGTTCATGGTCTCTCCTGAGGTGGTGCGAGGGTCGGTCCGTCGAGTGACGGACGCTGGACGGTGCGGGCACAGCACCGACCCGACGGCTCCAGGAGGTCGTGTCACCCGGTGATGACCGGATGGTTCAGGAGAGGGGACCAGGTCGTGGTCCCGACGAGAGATGAAGCTGACCTGCTGCGGAACGGTCGGGCCAACGCCTGGACTCCGCGGCAGGGTGTGGCCCTAGGAGGCCCCGCCGCGGCAAGCGATGACTACGAGCTGCTTCCGCATGATGTCGACCACCCTACCCGCCGTCCGTCGCCGCGTCGGGAGCGCCGTGCGGTGTGTCTCGGTCGGTGAGACGTCGCCGCTGGGGCGACGTGACGGCGGTGACACACTGACCGGGTGAGTGCGCCTGCGGAGATCCCCGACCTCGTCGCCCGGTCCCTCGATCTTGCGCGACAGCGAGGGTTCATCACCTCGACGCGGCACGAGACCGGCCGGCTCCTGGCCGCGCTCGCCGCCTCGCGCGCCGGCACGCTGGCCGAGCTCGGCACCGGCACGGGCGTGGGCTCCGCGTGGCTCTCCAGCGGTGCCCGCAAGGAGGCGCGCATCGTGAGCGCCGAGCTCGACCCCTCGCTCGCCGGCGACGTGCAGCAGATCTTCGCCGACGTCGACAACGTCGAGATCGTGGCGGGCGACTGGTCGGCGCTCGAGGAGCGCGCCCCGTTCTCCCTGCTGTTCGTCGACGTCCGCGAGGTCATGGAGCAGATCGACGTCCTCGCGAACCTCCTCGAGCCGGGCGGCATCGCGGTCCTCGACGACTTCGTCCCGTCCGTCCACTGGCCGCCGATCGTCGACGGCCAGGTCGACGTGGTGCGCGAGCAGTGGCTCACCGACGAGCGCTTCGCCGCGGTGGAGCTGCTCATCGACGAGGGTGCGTCCCTCGTCATCGCGACGCGACGCTGAGCCCGCGAGGCTCGCGGACGCGGCGCACCTGCACCAGCGGCAGGAACATCTGCACGACGGGCCCGATCACGAGGGCGTAGACCACGGTGCCGATCCCCACGGTCCCCCCGAGCGCGAAGCCCACGAGGAGCACGGTCAGCTCCAGTGCCGTGCGCACCAGCCGCACGCTGCGGCCCGTGCGACGCACGAGCCCGGTCCAGAGCCCGTCGCGCGGGCCGGTCCCGAGGTCGGCGCCGATGTAGAGCGCGCCGGCCAGGCCGTTGCCCACGACGCCGAGCAGCAGGAAGGCCACCTGGATGGCGAGGTGGTCGGGCGTGGGCAGCCACGCGAGCGTGACGTCGACCGCGACACCGACGAGCAGCACGTTGAGCACGGTGCCGATGCCGGGGCGCTGGCGCAGCGGCACCCAGAGGAGCAGTACGACGGCACCGACCAGGATCACGACCTGCCCGAAGGTCAGCGGCAGGTGGTGGGTCAGTCCCTCGTGGAACACGTCCCAGGGGTCGAGGCCGAGCCCGGACTCCACCATCAGCGCCATGGTGGCGCCGTAGAGCCACAGGCCGAGGACGAGCTGGGCGAGGCGGCGGGTCATCGCGGCCATGTGCGCGTCCCCTCCTGGTCGTGGCGCGAGGCCGGGGGCGGACGCATGCCGTAGCCGTCGCGGGACACGGCGCGCAGACCGAGCCCCGACGGCACGCACGCCAGCAGCAGCAGGAGGACGAGGAGCATGGGACCAGGGTCGAGCCCGGGTGGCCTCGTGCGACAGAGCCACTTCAGACACGGTGGCTGCGGCCACTTCGCCTGAAGTGGCCCTTTCGCCCGGGTCCATTGAGGCGGCATGCTGGGCGCGTGGACCCCCGTACCTCCGCCTTCCGGCTCGCGGCGCTGATCGGCACGCTCCCCGACGGTCCCGCGTACCGCACGCTCGCCGACAGCATCCGCCTGCTCGTCGTCGACGGTCGACTGCTCGACGGCACCCGGCTGCCGAGCGAGCGCGCCCTGGCCCAGGCGATGGGCCTGAGCCGCACCACCACGACGCGGGCGTACGACGAGCTGCGCCGCCGCGGGGTCCTGCACTCGCGCCAGGGCAGCGGCAGCGTGCTGAGGGTGCCCACCACGTCGGCCACCGCGAGCAGCCTGATCGTCGACCCCGACGACCCCGACACCATCGCGATGACGTTCTCGGCACCGACCGGGCCCTCCGGGCTCACCCGTGCCTTCCAGGCGGCGGCGGAGCAGCTGCCGTCGCTGCTCACGACCACCGGCTACCTGCCCGACGGCCTTCCCGCCCTGCGCGAGCTCGTCGCCGCCGAGTACGCCCGGGCGGGCATCCCGACCGACCCGGACCAGATCATCGTCACCAACGGCGCCCAGGGCGCGATCTCGCTGGTGGGGCGCACGTTCGGTCGACCCGGGGCCGGACTCCTCGTCGAGGGCACGTCGTACCCGCACGGGGTCGAGTCGCTGACCGGGTTCGGCTACCGGACCGCTCCCCTGCCGATCGGTGACGACCCGTGGGACCTGGAGGCGGCGAGCACGAAGGCCCCGCACGTCGACGCCGCGTACCTGATCCCCGACTTCCACAACCCGACCGGTGCGGTCATGCCGGAGGGCACGCGGCTGCGGCTCGCCCGGACGCTGCGACGGCACGACGTGCTGACGGTCGTCGACGAGTCGATGCGTCGCCTGGACCTCTCCGGCGACGGACTGCCGACGTCGTACGCCGCCCACGACCCCGACGCGATCGTCGTCGACTCCCTATCGAAGGTGCTGTGGGGCGGCCTGCGGATCGGCTGGATCCGCGCTCCGCGGCGCCACGTCACCGCGCTGCTGCAGTCGCGCATGCGTCACGACCTCGGGACCGCTGCGTTCGACCAGCTGGTGGCCGCGGAGGTCCTGCGGCACCACACGCACCTCTTCGAGGAGACCGTCGCCCGGTTGCGCGGTCAGCGGGCGGCGCTGGTCGGCGCGCTGAGCGAGCGGCTGCCCGACTGGGAGGTCCCGGTGCCCCCGGGCGGGCCGAACCTGTGGGTCGGCCTGCCGAGCCGCTCGTCGAGCCTGCTCGTGGCCGCGGCGGCGCAGGAGGGGCTGCACCTCACGCCCGGCCCGCGGTTCACGCTCGGCGCACCGAGCGCCGGCGAACGTCGTCTGCGCCTGCCGTGCACCGCCCCCGAGCACGTCGGCGTCGAGGCCGTCGAGCGGCTCGCGCGTGCGTGGTCGGTCGTGGTGTCGGGGCGGCGTTGCCACACCGCCGGGCCGGCCGTCGACCTCATCGCCTAGTCCCGTCGGGGGCGCGCCACGAGGCGTCCCAGAAGTGCCACTCGCGGTCGGTCGCGTCCGCGTACGCCTCGAGCATCTCGGCGACGTACCGGCTGTCGGCGGCGAGCCGGTCGGCCGTCGCCTCGGCCCGGGCGACCGCCGCCTCGAAGGCGGGGTCGTCGTACGTGGCGATCCACGCGCCGTAGGGATGGGCGTCCAGGTCGCCCGCGGTCGACGCGAGGTGCCGCCCGACCTCGGCGTACACCCGGAAGCACGGCAGGACCGCCGCCACCGCGACCTCGACCGGCGACTCCTCGGCATGACGGGCGAGCGCGTCGACGTAGTCGCGGCACGCGCTGGTCGGGACGTGCGTGGCCGGCTCGACCCCGCGCCGTGCGAGCTCACCCACGTGCAGCGAGCGCTCGGCCTCGACGGCACCGGCGGCGAAGCCGGCCCACGCACCGACGTCGTCGACGTCGGGCAGGCGCGACGCGATGCGCGCGAGGGTGCGGGCGTAGCCGACGAGGTAGTGCGCGTCGTCGGCCAGGTAGTGGGCGAAGACGGCGTCGGGCAGCGTGCCGCCGGCCAGACCGGTGACGAACGGGTGGCGGCAGACGTCGGCGTAGCGGTCGGCCACGTGCGTCCACGCCCGTGCGGAGAACGCGGTCGTCATGCCGTCGTCTCCCGGAGCCGGACAAGGTGGTCGACGGGGCCGCGGCCCTGCCCGACCTGCCGCTCGGCGCCGGACGCGAGCGCCTCGCCGAGGTAGGCCTTGGCGGCCCCGACGGCGTCGGCCAGCGGGTCGCCCAGGGCCAGCCGCGTCGCGACCGCGGCCGAGAGCGTGCATCCCGTGCCGTGGGTGTGGGGCGTGTCGATCCGGGGCGCCCGGAACCACGTGCTGCCGCGACGGTCGACCAGCAGGTCGTCGCTCGCCGGACCGTCGCCGTGACCGCCCTTGAGCAGGACGGCACCAGGCCCCAGCGCGAGCAGTGCCCGGCCCAGCTCGCCGGGGTCGGTCTGCGCGGCGAGGCCCGTGAGCACGGAGGCCTCCGGCAGGTTCGGCGTCACCAGCGTCGCGCTCGGGAGGAGGAGGTCGCGCAGGGCCGCCTCGGCGTCCCGCGGCAGCAGCCGGTGGCCCGACGTCGAGACCATCACGGGGTCCACGACGAGCGCGGGCACGTCGGCGAGAAGCTCGGCGACCAGCTCGACCAACGCCGGCGAGCCCAGCATGCCGACCTTGACCGCCCGGACGTCGAGGTCCTCAAGGACGACCTCGAGCTGGCCGCGGACGACGTCGAGCGGCACCTCGTGCACGGCGCGGACCCCGGTCGTGTCCTGCACCGTCACGGCGGTGACGACGGTCGCCGCGTACGCGCCGAGCGCCGTGGCCGTCTTGAGGTCGGCCTGGATCCCGGCTCCCCCCGACGGGTCGGAGCCTGCGACGGTGAGCACCACCGGCTCGCGACCCGTCATGCCGACACGTCCTCGCGTCGGGCTGCGAGTGCGACGTCGACGACCCGACGCAGCCGGGCGGCGACCGCACGCGGGTCGGGGTCGGCGCCGACCGCACGCACCACGGCCACGCCGTCGAGGCCGGCCCGCACGGCCGGGCCGGCCGTGGTCTCGTCGAGGCCACCGATGCCGACGACCGGCAGCCGTCCGCCGACCCGTGCCGTCACCGAGGCCACGCCGGCGAGGCCGAAGGCCGGTGCCGTGTCGTGCTTCGTCGGCGTGTCGTGGACGGGGCTCACCGCGAGGTAGGTGCACGCGGCGAGGGCCGACGCGTCGTCGAGCTGCGCGAGGGTGTCGACCGACCAGCCGACGACCGCGTCGGGACCGGCCGCCGACCGCAGCACCGTGGGGTGCGCGTCCGCGCGACCGCCGTGCACCCCGTCGGCCCCCGGGACGACGTGGTCGTTCGCGAGCACGGGCACCCCCGAGCCGACGAGGGCGTCGCGCAGCAGCTTGACCTGGGCCTCGACCTCGGCCGGGGTGGCCTGCTTGTCGCGGACCTGCACGCAGGTGACGCCACCCTCGACCGCGGGGACGACCACGCGACGCAGGTCGGCGCCGAAGGACGGGTCGGTCACGAGGTAGAGGCGCAGGTCGGGGACGCCGCTCATGCCGGCACCGGACGGACGCGCCCGACGAGCTCGAGCCCGTCGGGGTCGGCCAGCCGGTCGACGAGCGCGACCCGCAGGCTGGCCGGACCCTGTGCGACCGCGGCGGCCGACGTGCCCGCAGCAGCCAGCAGTCCCATGGCTCCCGCAGCCGCATCGAGCGGGTCGTCGACGACCGCGCAGGCCGCCGCGACGAGGGCGCTCGAGGAGCAGCCGAGCGCGGTGATCATCGGCATCCACCGGTGCCCGCCGACCACGTGGAGCGTGCGGTCGCCGTCGGTCACGACGTCGACCTCGCCACTCACCACGACGACGCACCCGTGCTCGCGGGCGACGAGCGCGGCCGCGTCGTGCGCGTCGTGCGAGGCGGCGAGGCTGTCGACGCCTCGCGAGCCGCCGACGGCGCCGGCGAGAGCCAGCACCTCCCCCGCGTTGCCCCGCACCACGGTGGGCCGCAGCTGCAGGAGGTCGGCGACGAGCTCGCGGCGGTATGCCGTCGCGCCCACGGCGACGGGGTCGAGCACCCAGGGCGTGGCGTCGGCCTGCGCCCGCTCGGCGGCCAGGCGCATGCCGTCGGCCCACGACGGCGACGGGGTGCCGATGTTGACGCAGACGGCGTCGGCGAGCGCCGCCATGTCGGCGGACTCGTGGGGGTCGTGGACCATCGCGGGCGACGCGCCCGCGGCCGACAGCACGTTGGCTGCCAGGTCCATCGAGACGTAGTTGGTGAGGCACTGCACGAGCGGGCTGCGCTCGCGCAGGGCCGTCGTGACGGCAGACGTCGGATCCATGTGTCTCCCTCGCGCCGGTGCTAACCGGATCAGGTTCGGCGGGTGTCATCTCAGCCCCTGCGGGGCACCCCGGACACGTCGACCATAGCGAAGGCCCCCGTCCGGTGGACGGGGGCCTTCGTGGGTCAGGCGTCAGCGAGCTGCCCCGACACCGGAGGCGTCAACGAGCTGCCCCGACGCCGGAGGCGTCAACGAGCTGCCCCGACGCCGGAGGCGTCAACGAGCTGCAGAGCCCTCGACGTAGTCGGCGTCCTGCTGCTTCCACGAGAAGTGGGAGCGCAGGACCTTGCCGGTGGCCTCGATGGGGTGCTGGGCCTCCTGCTCGCGCAGGGCGAGGAACTCGGCGGCGCCGTTGTCCTGGTCGTCGATGAACCGCTTGGCGAAGGTGCCGTCCTGGATGTCGGCGAGGACGGCCTGCATGCGCTCCTTGACGGAGGCGTCGACGACGCGGGGTCCGGAGACGTAGTCGCCGTACTCGGCCGTGTCGGAGATGCTCCAGCGCTGCTTGGCGATGCCGCCCTCCCACATGAGGTCGACGATGAGCTTGAGCTCGTGGAGCACCTCGAAGTAGGCGATCTCGGGCTGGTAGCCGGCCTCGGTCAGGGTCTCGAACCCGGCCTGGACGAGGTGCGACATGCCACCGCAGAGCACGGCCTGCTCGCCGAAGAGGTCGGTCTCGGTCTCCTCGGTGAAGGTCGTCTTGATGACGCCGGCGCGGGTGCCGCCGATGGCCTTGGCGTAGGAGAGGGCGAGGTCCCAGGCGCCCTGGGTGGCGTCCTGCTCGACCGCGATGATGTCGGGGATGCCGCGCCCGGCGACGAACTCGCGGCGCACGGTGTGGCCGGGTGCCTTCGGGGCGACGAGGAGCACGTCGACGCCTGCCGGGGGCTTGACGTAGCCGTAGCGGATGTTGAAGCCGTGGCCGAAGACGAGCGCGTCGCCGTCGACGAGGTTGGGCTCGATCGACTCGGCGTACACGTGACGCTGGACCTGGTCGGGGGTCAGCACGACGATGACGTCGGCCTCCTCCACGGCGTCGGCGACGTCGAGGACGCGCAGGCCCTCGGCCTCGGCCTTCTCGCGGCTCTTGGAGCCCGGGGCGAGGCCGATGCGGACGTCGACGCCCGAGTCGCGCAGGTTGAGGGCGTGCGCGTGCCCCTGGCTGCCGTAGCCGATGACGGCCACCTGCTTGCCCTGGATGATGCTGAGGTCTGCGTCGTCGTCGTAGAACAGCTCGGCCACTGGATTCTCCTGGTGTCGTGGTGTGGGTCGGGGGGTCAGGCGCTGTGGTGCCCCGGCACCGTCCGCAGCGTGCGGTCGGTGATGGAGCGGGCGCCTCGTCCGATCGCGACGCGACCGGACTGGGCGATCTCGCGGATGCCGAACGGCTCGAGCACGTTGAGCATGGCCGTGAGCTTGCCGGAGTCGCCGGTGGCCTCGATGGTGACGGCGTCCGTGGACACGTCGACCACCTTGGCGCGGAACAGCTGGACGGTCTCGAGCACCTGGCCGCGGGTCTGCGCGTCGGTGCGGACCTTGATGAGCATCAGCTCGCGCTCCACCGCGGAGGAGGAGTCGAGCTCGACGATCTTGAGGACGTTGACGAGCTTGTTGAGCTGCTTGGTGACCTGCTCGAGGGGCAGCTCGTCGACGTTCACGACGATCGTCATGCGAGAGATCTCGGGGATCTCCGTGGGGCCGACGGCGAGGGAGTCGATGTTGAACCCGCGCCGCATGAACAGGCTCGAGACGCGCGCGAGGACGCCGGGCGTGTTCTCGACCAGGACGCTGAGGGTGTGCTGGGTGGTCATGCCGTGTGCCCTGCCTCTCGGTGCCGGTCGCTCACAGGTCCTCGTCCTCCCACTCGGGCGCGAGGTCGCGCGCGATCTTGATGTCGTCGTTGCTGGTGCCGGCGGCCACCATCGGCCAGACCATGGCGTCGCGCTCGACCACGAAGTCGATGACGACGGGCCGGTCGGTGATGGCCATGGCCTGCTCGATGGTGGCGTCGAGCTGGTCGGGGCTGTCGCAGCGCAGACCGACGCAGCCGTAGGCGTCGGCGAGCTTGACGAAGTCGGGGATGCGGCGCGCGCCGATCGACTCCGGGCCCGTGTTGAGGTCGGTGTTGGAGTAGCGGCCCTCGTAGAAGAGGGTCTGCCACTGGCGCACCATGCCGAGCGAGGAGTTGTTGATGACGGCGACCTTGATCGGGATGCCCTCGAGCGCGCAGGTGGCGAGCTCCTGGTTGGTCATCTGGAAGCAGCCGTCGCCGTCGATGGCCCACACGACGGAACCGGGCAGCCCGACCTGCGCGCCCATGGCGGCGGGCACGGAGTAGCCCATGGTGCCGGCGCCGCCGGAGTTCAGCCACTGGCGGGGACGCTCGAAGTCGATGAAGTGGGTGGCCCACATCTGGTGCTGGCCGACGCCCGCCACGTAGGTGGCCTCGGGGCCCGCGATGGCGCTGATCCGCTCGATGACGGTCTGCGGCGCGAGACCCTCGCCGGGCGTGTCGTACGCGACCGGGAACTTGTCCTTGACGGCGAGCATCTGCTGGCGCCAGGCCGTGTAGTCGCCCTTCGTGCCGGTCTCGTCGGCCTGCTTGCGCAGCGTGACGACGAGGTCGGCGATGACCTCGCGGCAGTCGCCGACGATCGGCACGTCGACCTCGCGGTTCTTGCCGATCTCGGCCGGGTCGATGTCGGCGTGGATGACCTTGGCGCCGGGCGCGAAGGTCTCCAGCTGTCCGGTGACGCGGTCGTCGAAGCGGGCGCCGAGCGAGATCAGCAGGTCCGACTTCTGCAGGGCGGCGACGGCGGCGACCGTGCCGTGCATGCCGGGCATGCCGAGGTGCAGCTCGTGGCTGTCGGGGAACGCGCCGCGCGCCATCAGCGTGGTGACGACGGGGATGCCGGTGAGCTCGACCAGCATGGCCAGCTCGGCCGCGGCGTCGGCCTTGATCACGCCGCCGCCCACGTACAGGACGGGCCGCTCCGCTGCGGCGATGAGGCGTGCGGCCTCGCGCACCTGCTTGCCGTGGGGGCGCGTGGTGGGCCGGTAGCCCGGCAGCGCGAGCTCGTTCGGCCAGTGGAAGGTGGTGGTGGCCTGCAGAGCATCCTTCGCGACGTCGACGAGCACGGGTCCGGGGCGGCCGGTGCTGGCGATGTGGAACGCCTCGGCGACGACGGTGGGGATGTCGGCGGGGTCGGTCACGAGGTAGCTGTGCTTGGTGATCGGCATCGTGATGCCGCGGATGTCGGCTTCCTGGAAGCCGTCGGTGCCGATGAGGCTCGACGACACCTGGCCGGTGATCGCGACGATCGGCACGGAGTCCATGTAGGCGTCGGCGATGGCGGTGACGAGGTTCGTCGCGCCCGGGCCGGAGGTGGCCATGCACACGCCGACGCGGCCCGTAACCATCGCGTAGCCCTGCGCCGCGTGGCCCGCGCCCTGCTCGTGACGCACCAGCACGTGGCGGATGCTCGAGTCGAACAGCGGGTCGTAGGCGGGCAGGATCGCGCCGCCGGGGATGCCGAAGATGACCTCGACACCCGCGTGCTCGAGCGACCGGACGAGGCTCTGGGCGCCCGTCAGCGTGTCGCTGCTCGGCCTCGTGACCACTTCCGTCATCGCTTCGTCCTCATCTCGTCTGGTCGTGCCCGGTGGGTGTGCTGCGTGCTCGTCGGCCCCGGCGTGGCGCCGGCCGGCGTCCTGTCCCCTCGCATGAAAAAACCCCCCGGCCAATGATGGCGCACGGAGGGTGACGCGAGACGGCGGGTCGTCGCGTCAGTCGTCTACGACAAGGCGGGTGAACGGCACCTCGACAGTCTCGCCCTCCCACGGGGCGTGGTCAAGTTCTGAGACAGGTCGTACCAGCATCCGGACGGCATGGGTGGGGATCAGTGGTGGTCGTGGCGTCGTGGGTGCACTACCGCAGGTGGTCTCGTCGTGCTGGTGCGCTGCCGCAGGGGTCGTGACCTTGCTGGTGCGCTGCCTCGGCTGGCGCTGGGTGTGGTCTCCGAAAGGGCCTCGACCGGGCGGTTGGCAGCAGCGTCGGGTTGGGCACTCGGGCTGTGGGTCGCGTGGGACGCAAGGATCTGCGTTCGTGCGTGAGGCTCCGAGGCTTCTGCGTTTCCTACGGGATCCCGTCACCAACGCAGAAGCGTTCGACCTCAGGCGCGCGAAGGAAGAATCTTGGGTGCCCTTTGCGTTGGGGTGGGCAGAGCCCTTCTCCCTTCTCGTGGCACGGTCCACGAGAAGGGAGAAGCACTGACACGCCTGACCCCGCCGGCGGTGGATATGCCACCTGTAGAGCGCTCCGAAGGTGGCAGATCCACCGATGGGACGCAGAAACGCAGATCCTTGAGTCCATCCCGAGTGCAACCCGCAGCCCGAGACCCCAGACCAGCACGCTCGCCAACCGCCCGGTCGAGGCCCTCTCGGAACGCAGCTCCACGAGAAACCGCGCCGACGCAGCCCCACCTCGAGTCGAAGCCGCGCGGACGCAGCCCCACCCGAGGGAGAACCCACGCCGACGCACCCGCAGGTCGAGGGAAGTCCCACCCTCACCAGGGCGAGACGGCGTAGTCCTTGAGGAAGACGCCGTGCACGTCCTCGCCCGCCTCTCCGCGGACGATCGGGTCGTACACGCGGGCGGCGCCGTCGACGAGGTCGAGGGGGGCCTTGAAGCCCTCCTCGGCCAGCCGGACCTTGGTGGTGTGGGGGCGTTCGTCGGTGATCCAGCCGGTGTCGACGGCCGTCATGAGGATCCCGTCGGTCTCGAGCATCTCCCCCGCGCTGGTGCGGGTCAGCATGTTCAACGCCGCCTTGCTCATGTTCGTGTGCGGGTGGCCCGGTCCCTTGTAGCGGCGGGAGAACTGGCCCTCCATCGCCGAGACGTTGACGACGTAGGTGCGGCGCGCGGGTGAGGCGGCGAGCGCGGGGCGCAGCCGGCTGATGAGGATGAACGGGGCCGTCTGGTTGCAGAGCTGGACCTCGAGGAGCTCGAGCGCGTCGACCTCGGAGACCGTCTGCACCCAGCTGTTGGTGTCGACGACGTCGGGCACGAGGCCGCCCGCGTCGACGCGGTCCAGGTCGGCCGACCCCGCCGTCATCGCCTCCTCGAGCCGCTCGGAGAGCCGGTCGGCGGTGGCCGCGTCGGCTGCCAGCACGGGGTGCGACTCGACCGAGCCGACCAGGGCGGCCGGGTGCAGGTCGCTCGTGTGCCCGAACGTGACGAGCTCCGGTCCCCCGGTCTCCTGGCTCAGCCCGGGCGGCAGCGGCACGCCCTCGGACTCCGCCAGCGGGCCGTAGGCGCCCGGCGACCGCCGGACCGTCTGCGCCGCGTTGTTGATGATGATGTCGAGATGGCCGCGCGCCGCGAGGTCGTCGGCCAGCCCGACCACCTGGGCGGGGTCGCGCAGGTCGATGCCGACGACCCGCAGCCGGTGCATCCAGTCGGCGCTGTCGGGCAGGCTGGCGAACCGACGCACGGCGTCGCGCGGGAAGCGGGTGGTGATGGTGGTCTCGGCACCGTCGCGCAGGAGGCGCAGCGCGATGTACATGCCGATCTTGGCCCGGCCGCCGGTGAGCAGCGCCCGACGCCCGGTGAGGTCGGTGCGTGCGTCGCGCTTGGCGTGGCTCATGGCCGCGCAGTCGGGGCACAGCTGGTGGTAGAACGCGTCGACCAGCGTGAACTTGCGCTTGCAGATGTAGCACCCGCGGGGCACCTGCAGCACGCCTGCCGTCGCCCCGCGCGCGGTCGACGTCAGCGCGATGCCGGCCGTCTCGTCGTCGATGCGCTGCGCCGAGCCGGTCGCCGTGCGCTCGACGACCTCGCGGTCGGCGGCGGCGGTCGCCGCTCGCGCGGCCCGACGCCGCTGCTTCTTGACGTCCTTGTAGAACGCGCCGCAGGCACGACGCAGCGCCACGTACGCCTCGTCGTTCTCGCCCAGGAACTGCGCCTCCCCGAGGACCTTCAGGGCGGTCGCGAGCTCCTCGTCGGTGAAGTCGGGCACTACCCGGTGACGGCGCCGTGCGCCGCGGAGCTGACGAGCTTGCGGTACTTCGCGAGCACGCCGGAGGTGTACTTGGGCGCCGCCGGCTCCCAGCCGACCTTGCGCCGCTCGAGCTCGTCGTCGTCGATCTCGACCTCGAGGGTGCGGTTGGCGACGTCGAGCGTGATCGGGTCGCCGTCGCGCACGAACGCGATGGGGCCGCCGTCGACGGCCTCGGGGGCGACGTGGCCGACGCACAGGCCGGTGGTGCCGCCGGAGAAGCGGCCGTCGGTGAGCAGCAGGACGTCCTTGCCGAGACCGGCGCCCTTGATGGCCCCGGTGATGGCGAGCATCTCGCGCATGCCCGGTCCGCCCTTGGGGCCCTCGTTGCGGATGACCACGACGTCGCCGGAGGTGATCGTGCCGTCCTCGAGGGCGTCCATCGCGGCGCGCTCGCCGTCGAAGACGCGCGCGGTGCCGCGGAACACGTCGGAGTCGAAGCCGGCGCTCTTCACGACGGCACCCTCGGGCGCGAGCGACCCGTGCAGGATCGTGAGCCCGCCGGTCTTGTGAATGGGGGCGTCGAGCGGGCGGATGATGTCGCCGTCGAGGCCGAGGTCGATGTCGGCGAGGTTCTCGGCCATGGTCCGACCCGTGACCGTCATGACGTCGCCGTGCATGAGCCCGGCGTCGAGCAGCGCCTTCATGATGACCGGGATGCCGCCGACCTTGTCGACGTCGTTCATGACGTAGCGTCCGAACGGCTTGAGGTCGCCGAGGTGCGGGACCTTGTCGCCGACGCGGTTGAAGTCGTCGAGGGTGAGCGGCACGCCCGCCTCGCGGGCGATCGCCAGGAGGTGCAGCACGGCGTTGGTGGAGCCGCCGAGCGCCATCACGACGGTGATGGCGTTCTCGAAGGCCTCGAGCGTCATGATGTCGCGGGCGGTGATGCCCCGGCGCAGCAGCTCGACGACGGCCTCGCCCGACTTGGCGGCGTAGTCGTCGCGACGACGGTCCGGGGCGGGCGGCGCGGCCGAGCCGGGCAGGCTCATCCCGAGCGCCTCGGCGGCGGACGCCATCGTGTTGGCGGTGTACATGCCGCCGCAGGCGCCCTCACCGGGACAGATCGCCCGCTCGATGCGGTCGACCTCCTCACGCGTGATGAGCCCCTTGATGCAGGCGCCGACGGCCTCGAAGGCGTCGATGATCGTGACGTCCTTGCCGTCGACGTTGCCGGGCATGATCGAGCCGGCGTAGAGGAACACGCTGGACAGGTCGAGGCGCGCGGCGGCCATGAGCATGCCGGGCAGGCTCTTGTCGCAGCCGGCCAGCAGCACCGAGCCGTCGAGCCGCTCGGCCATCATCACGGTCTCGACGGAGTCGGCGATGATCTCGCGGCTGACGAGCGAGAAGTGCATGCCCTCGTGGCCCATGCTGATGCCGTCGGAGACGCTGATGGTGCCGAACTCCAGCGGGTAGCCGCCGGCCGCGTGCACGCCCGTCTTGACCGCCTTGGCAAGCCGGTCGAGCGAGAGGTTGCAGGGGGTGATCTCGTTCCAGCTGGACGCGACGCCGACCTGCGGCTTCGGCCAGTCCTCGTCGCCCATGCCCACCGCGCGCAGCATGCCGCGGGCGGCGGTCTTCTCGAGACCGTCGGTGACGTCGCGGCTGCGGGGCTTGATGTCGACGCCGGGCTCGGGCGTCGGGGCGGGGCGGCGTTCGGGGGTCTCGCTGGACATGGGCTGATCCTACGACCGGGCGGCTCGGCGGCGTCCGCTGGTCAGGTCGCCGCATCGTCGGCCCGCACGAGCAGCCGCGCAGCGAGGTGACGCAGCCGCTGCTCGTCGTCGCGGCGCGCCACCTGGAGCCTTGCGCTCATGGCCTGCGGCGTGATCCCCAGCTCCTGGGCAGCGGCCCGCTGCGTCGCGTGTCGCTCGAGCACGTCGACCGCCTGCTGCCCGTCGGCCGACCGGTCGGCGACGAGCCGCGCCAGCACCTGCAGCGCCGTCTCGGCGTCGACGCCGGCCTCCTCGTCACGACCCGTCCCGACGTCGAGGGCGACGCCTGCGGGGCAGCGCGCCGCGCGCTCGACCGCCGTCCGCGCCGCGTACAGGGCAGGGCCTCGCGCGGCCCGCACCGACGTCGGCACGGGGGTCTCGACGTCACCGACGCCGATCCCGATCCACCAGCGCTGCGTCCGGGCGACCAGCACCACGACGTCGACCGCGGCCACGGGATCGTCGACGAGGGCCTGCACCTCGTCGCCGACGGTGCGCTCGAAGCCTCGCACCGTCGGCGTCGCATCCAACGCGCGCAGGAGGTCGGGGACCGCGTCGGCGGCCTGGCGGCTTCGGCGCTGGTCGAGGGTGAGGGCGAACATGACGTCACCCTATCAATGCTTGAGACTTGATTCACGTGTATCAAGCATGAGGACTTGATGTGTCGTCACGTCCGGGAGGACGTCCGAGGCTCGTGGCACGATGACGGCGGAGAGGAGCACCATGACCGACCGGCCCGCCGACCCCTCGGCCGACGCCCCGTCCGGGTCCACACCGCCCGTGGACCCTCCCGTCGAGGCGATCGAGGTCGAGCTGAGCATCCTCGCGGAGGCCCGCAACGAGGTAGGTGCGGCCGACCACAAGGCTTCGATGGTGCTGGCGGTGCTGGGCATCGGCTTCGGGGCGCTGCTCGCCGGGCTCATCGCGCGCGACTGGAGCCCCACCGAACTCGACGTCCCCGGGCGGACGGTCTGGTACGTCGGCGCCCTGCTCGCCGCCGGCTCGGTCGGCGCGGCGGCGCTCGCCGTGTGGCCGCGGTTCACCGTGCCGCCGCCCTCCCCCCAGGTCTACTACTGGGGCCACGTCGCCGCGTTCGGCACCCGGGAGGCCCTCGACGCCTCGCTCGACGCCCAGCCGCCGACCCTGCCGGCACGGACCCGGCACCAGCTCTACGAGCTGTCGCGGATCGTGGCGCGCAAGTACCACTGGGTGCGCGTGGCGATGCGTCTGGCGGGGGCGTCGGTGCCGTTCTTCGTCCTCGCGGCGCTGGTGGGCTACTGACCCGGCGCGGAGGGCGTGAGCACGGTGCCGTGCAGCAGCAGGTCGTGCGCGTGCAGGACGGCATAGGCGCCGCTACGACGCAGGTTCTGCGACACGGCGGAGGCGCTGATGCCCTCCTCGTCGGCGAGGTCGGCCTGGGTCCGACCGTCGAGCACGCCGCGCAGCAGCCGTCGCGACCGCGGCAGCATGCCGCTGACGATCTCGTCGCGCAGGAGCAGGAAGGCGTCGACGTGGGCGGGGTCGGGGTGCTCGGGGGCGCGCGGAACCCCGTCGGCGACGACGTACCAGGTGCGCAGGGTGCGGTCGCGGCCGGTCTCCCGCGCCTTCGCCTCGTTGATGGCGTCGCGGGCGGCCCACCAGCCCGGACCGTCCTGGAGCAGTCCGACGGCACCGTGCCCGAGGTGCTGCACCGGCCCCACGCCGATGCCGGTGCGGGCGTCGAGCTGCTCCGGGAGCTCGAGGCGCAGCAGCAACGACGACCTCAGGGCCTGCTCGACGGTCGCGTAGCGCGCCTGCGCCTCGTCGCCGACCGTGGGCTCGAGCGGCTGCTCGGCGGGCACGGACCGGTTGACGGCGGCCAGCGCGTCCGTGAACGCCCGGTGCACCCAGACGCGGTCGGCGTGCCGGCGCGAGCCCACGAGGTCGACGATCATCGTCACCCGCGTCGACAGCCCCGTCATGAAGATAAGTCTATGCCTTCAGGTAAGACAGAACCTGTTCCTGACATCATGGCCTCATGCACATCGCCTGGGCCGTCGGGAAGACCTTCGCGCACCACGACCCCGACCTCCCGCTGCTCACCGCGGCCATGACCGCCCGCGGCCTCGACGCGCAGACCGCCGTCTGGGACGACCCGGACGTCGACTGGGGCGCCTACGACCTCGTCGTCGTGCGCTCCTGCTGGGACTACGTGCCACGGCGCGCCGAGTTCCTCGCATGGGCCGACGCGGTGCCGCGGCTCGCCAACCCCGCCGCCGTGCTGCGGTGGAACACCGACAAGACCTACCTGCGCGCCCTCGACGAGGCAGGCGTGGCCGTCGTGCCCACGGCGTGGTCCGTGCGGTCCGTCGACGACCTGCCGGCGGCCGAGGAGTGGGTGGTGAAGCCGACCGTCTCCGCCGGCGCGGCCGACACCGCCCGCTGGAGCGACCCGGAGCAGGCCGTCGCCCACAGCCGTCGCCTGCTCGACTCCGGTCGCGCCACCATGACGCAGCCCTACGTCGACGCCGTCGACACCGAGGGCGAGACCGGCATCCTCCTCTTCGGAGGCACCGTGTCGCACGCCTTCCGCAAGGGTGCCCTCCTCACCCGCGGCGACGACCCCCGCAGCCTCCCGGAGCTGAAGGAGGACATCGGGCCGCGTGAGCCGTCCGCCGACCAGGTGGCCTTCGCCCAGCACGCGGTGCACGTGGCGCGGGAGCTCACCGGCCACGAGCTCCTGTACGCCCGGGTCGACGTCGTGACCGGACCCGACGGACGTCCGCGCCTCATGGAGCTCGAGCTGACCGAGCCGTCGTTCTTCCTGCCGCACACCGCGACGGGCGCCGCGACCTTCGCCGACGCCCTCGTGGCACGGCTGTCGGGATGAGGACCACGCGGTCGAGTTCCGCCGAACGCGTTGCGGACGGCCCCGCGAGCGGGCAGGATCGTCGCCCGTGAGCCAGACCCCGGGCCTCGTGCGCTTCCACGACGTCATCAGCGCCGACGGCACGCGGCTGCGCGCCTGGACCAACGACGCCGACGGACCGACCGTGCTGCTGTGCAACGGCCTCGGCACCAACCCCTACGCCTGGCCGACCCTGCTCAACCCCGACTGCGGCGTGCGGGTCGTCTCCTGGAACCACCGCGGCGTCGGCGGCTCGGCACGTCCGGCGGACGGTCGTGTCGACCTCGACTCCTTCGTCGAGGACGCGCTGGCCGTGATGGACGACGCGGGCCTGGAGTCGGCGCCCGTCCTGAGCTGGTCGACCGGCGTGACGGTGGCCTTCGAGCTCGCCGGGCGTCACCCGGAGCGGGTCGAGGGCATCCTGGCCGTCGCCGGCGTCCCGGGCAACACCTTCGGGACGATGCTCGCTCCCCTGCACGTCCCGCCGTTCCTCGCCCGACAGCTGATGGTCAGCCTCGCCCGGGTGACCACGGTGACGGGTCACGGTCTTGCACCGGTGACCCGCAGGCTGCCCTGGACCCGTTCGACGACGGACCTGCTGCGCCGAGCACGGCTCATCGACCCCGCCGCCGACACCGCCGACCTGCAGGCCATGGTGAAGGAGTTCTTCACCACGCACCCCGCCTGGTACGCCCGGCTCGCCCTCGGCGTGTCCAAGCACGCACGGGTGCGCCTCTCCGCCATCGACGTGCCGACCACGTTCGTGGCGGGACGCTGGGACGTGCTCACCGGGGCCCGCGACATGTACACCGCCTCGCAGAACGTCCGCAGGTCCCGCTTCCGCGAGCTCGACGCGACCCACTTCATCCCCGTCGAGCACCCCGACGTCGTGCTCGAGGAGCTGCAGCTCCTCCTCGAGCGGATCGAGGCGCTGCGCGGGACGTGAGACCGTCCGTCGTCAGGCGGGGTCGTCGGCCCACGACGTGCGACCGTCGCCGGTGATCGGGATCGCCGGCCCCGGCGTGACGCGAGGGCGGAACGTCGCCTCGCCCAGACCCCGCACGCGGGCGAGCCACTCCCGCGCGCGCCGACCGCCCTCGCTGACGACGTAGCCCTGCACGTCGAGCCCGGCCGCCACCCCGAGGTCGACGGTGCGGGCGGCGTAGACGCCCTGGGTGACGACGATCGCGGTGTCGGCCTCGAAGACGTCGCGGGCGCGTCGCATGGTGTGCCACGTGCTGAAGCCGGCGTAGTCGGTGAACACGTCGGCGGCCGGCACGCCGGCCTCGAGCACCGCGTCGCGCATGGCGTCGGGCTCGTTGTAGCTCGGCGTGCCGTTGTCGCCCGAGACCAGGATCTTCTCGACCAGCCCCCGGTCGTAGAGCTCGAGGGCGGCACGCACGCGCTGCTCGACGGGGCGACCGAGCGAGCCGTCGGGGTACACGCCGGCGCCCGGGACGATCGCGACCTGAGCCGGGTCGAGGTCGTCCGGCTGACGGGTGATCCGCTCGGACGTGCGACCCACGACCAGGAGGTTCGCGACCACGACCAGCGCGACGCCAACGACGCCGAGGGCGAGGACCGAGATCACCAGCACCCGCGACCACGACCTCGGTCGTCGGCCGACGTCCTCACCCTCGTGCGTCGTCACGGGGTGCTCAGGCGAGCTTCTCGAGGATCAGCTCGCGCACTCGCCCGGCGTCGGCCTGGCCGCGCATCTCCTTCATGACGGCACCGATGAGCGCGCCGGCCGCCTGGACCTTGCCGTCGCGGATCTTCTGCGCGACGTCGGGGTTCGCGGCGATCGCGGCGTCGACGGCCGCTCCGAGCGCACCGTCGTCGGAGACGACCTCGAGCCCCCGGGCGGACACGACCTCCTCGGGCGAGCCCTCGCCCGCCAGGACGCCCTCGAGCACCTGGCGCGCCAGCTTGTCGTTGACCCGACCCTCGTCGATGAGCGCCTGGACGCCGGCGACCTGCTCGGGCGTGACACCCAGCTCGTCCAGACCGACGCCCGCCTCGTTGGCACGTCGGGCCAGCTCGCCCAGCCACCACTTCTTCGCCGCGGCCGGCGTGGCGCCGGCCGCCACTGTCGCGACGACCAGCTCCAGCGCCCCCGCCCCCACGGTGTCGCGCATGTCGAGGTCGGAGAAGCCCCACTCGGCCTGCAGCCGCTTGCGACGCTCTGCCGGCGGCTCCGGCAGGGTGCCGCGCAGCTGCTCGACCCAGTCGCGTGACGGCGAGACCGGTGCGAGGTCGGGCTCGGGGAAGTAGCGGTAGTCGTCGGCGTCGGACTTCGGGCGTCCCGGCGAGGTCGAGCCGTCGGCCTCGTGGAAGTGCCGGGTCTCCTGCAGGATGCTCTGGCCGGCGTCGAGGACGCCCGCGTGCCGTGAGACCTCGAAGCGCACCGCGCGCTCCACCGAGCGGAAGGAGTTGACGTTCTTCGTCTCGCTGCGGGTGCCCAGCGTCGCGGAGCCCTTCGGCTTGAGCGAGAGGTTGACGTCGGCGCGCAGCGAGCCCTGGTCCATCCGGGCGTCGGAGACGTCGAGCGCCACCATGAGGTCGCGCAGGTGCTGGACGTAGGCGCGGGCGACGGCGGGCGCCTTCTCGGCGGGCACCTCGATCGTGCGCGTGACGATCTCGATGAGCGGGATCCCGGCGCGGTTGTAGTCGAGCAGCGAGTGGTCGGCGCCGTGGATGCGGCCCGTCGCACCGCCGACGTGCAGCGACTTGCCGGTGTCTTCCTCCATGTGGGCGCGCTCGACCTCGATGCGGAAGGTCTCACCGTCGACGTCGAGGTCGACGTAGCCGTCGAACGCGATCGGCTCGTCGTACTGCGACGTCTGGAAGTTCTTCGGCATGTCCGGGTAGAAGTAGTTCTTCCGCGCGAACCGGCACCACTCGGCGATCTCGCAGTTGAGCGCGAGCCCGATGCGGATGGCCGACTCGACGGCCTTCGCGTTGACGACGGGCAGCGCACCCGGCAGGCCGAGGCACACCGGGCACACCTGCGTGTTCGGCTCGGCGCCGAACGTCGTGGCGCAGCCGCAGAACATCTTCGTGTTCGTGTTCAGCTCGACGTGCACCTCGAGCCCGAGCACGGGGTCGTAGCGCTCGATCGCCCGCTCGAAGGGGACGAGCGCGGGGGTGGTCTGCGTGCTCATCGGGCGGCTCCCGCGTCGATGTCGGACAGGACGGGTGCGTCGACGAGCCGCTCCAGGGCGGCCCCGACGTTGTACAACCGGTCGTCGGCCTGCGCCGGGGCGAGCACCTGCACGCCCACGGGCAGGCCGGTGTCGCTGGCGAGCCCGACGGGCAGGCTGAGCCCGGGCACGCCGGCCAGGTTGGCCGGGATCGTCGCGACGTCCTCGAGGTACATCGCGAGCGGGTCGTCGCTCTTCTCCCCCAGCCGCCACGCCGTCGTGGGCGCCGTGGGCGAGACGAGCACGTCGACCTGCTCGAAGGCAGCCGCGAAGTCGCGCGCCACCAGGGTGCGCACCTTCTGCGCCGAGCCGTAGTAGGCGTCGTAGTAGCCGCTCGACAGCGCGTACGTGCCGAGGATGATGCGGCGCTTGACCTCGTCGCCGAAGCCGGCGTCGCGGCTGGCCGCCATGACCTGCTCGGCACTCGCGAGCTGGCCGTCGGGCGTGACCCGCAGTCCGTACCGCATGGCGTCGAAGCGGGCCAGGTTGCTCGAGACCTCGCTCGGCATGACGAGGTAGTAGGCGGCGATGCCGTGCTCGAAGCTCGGGCACGAGACCTCCACGACCTCCGCCCCGGCCTGCGCGAGCAGCTCGACCGTCTCGTCGAAGCGCTGCTGGACGCCGGGCTGGAAGCCCTCCCCGCCCAGCTCCTTGACCACGCCGACCCGCAGTCCCGTGACGTCGCCGCGGCGTGCGGCGTCGACGACCGACGGCACCGGGGCGTCGAGGCTGGTGGAGTCGCGCGGGTCGTGGCCGGCGAGCACCTCGTGCAGGAGGGCGGCGTCGAGCACGGAGCGGGCCATCGGACCGACCTGGTCGAGGCTGCTCGCCATGGCGATGACGCCGTACCGCGAGACTCCGCCGTAGGTCGGCTTGACGCCCACGATGCCGGTCATGGCGCCGGGCTGGCGGATCGAGCCACCGGTGTCGGTGCCCAGCGCGAGCGGTGCCTCGTAGCCGGCGACGGCAGCGGCCGACCCGCCGCTCGAGCCGCCGGGGATGCGCTCGGTGTCCCACGGGTTGCGGGCGGGCTTGTAGGCGGAGTGCTCGTTGGACGAGCCCATCGCGAACTCGTCGAGGTTGGTCTTGCCGAGGATCGGCAGCCCGGCGGCGCGCAGCCGCGAGACGACGGTGGCGTCGTACGGCGGCACCCAGCCCTCGAGGATCCGCGAGCCGGCCGTCGTGGGCTGGCCGACGGTGTTGATGAGGTCCTTCACGGCCACCGGCACGCCCGCCAGCGTCGGGAGCGTCTCGCCAGCGGCGCGGCGCGCGTCGACGTCGGCCGCGGTGGCCAGCGCCCCCTCGGGGTCGACGTGCAGGAAAGCGCCGAGCCGGTCGTCGACGTCGGCGATCCGGTCGAGGTGGGCCTGCGTGACGTCGACGGACGTCAGGCTGCCGTCGCCGAGCGCCTCGGCGATCTCGGCGGCCTTCAGGCGGATGGGGTCGCTCATGTCAGTCCTCCCCCAGGATCTGCGGCACGAGGAAGCGCTGCTCCTCGCTGGCCGGCGCGCCCGCGAGGGCCTCGTCGGGCGTGAGACCGGGGCGGACGACGTCGTCGCGGAAGACGTTGTCGATCGGCACGGGGTGGCTCATGGCGGGCACGTCGGCGCTCGCGGCCTCCTGGACCGCGGCGACGTGGTCGAGGATGGCGGGCAGCTCGGCGCCCAGCCGATCGAGCTCGTCCTCGCTGAGCGAGATGCGCGCGAGGTTCGCCAGGTGGGCGACGTCCTCACGCGAGATGGCCGACGACATGCGTCTCCCTTGCGGCTGGGGTGCGGGTACCGACCCATCGTAGTGAGGAGTCACCTCACGTTCACCGGCCTCCCCTACGCTGCGCGTCGTGCTCGAGACCCTCAGCCCCGTGCAGCTCTCCGCCTTCTCCGTCGACGACTCCGACGACGACGACCCCGTCCTCCTCGACGCCAGCGGCCTGGCCGTCGACACGTGGCGCGAGGGCTACCCGTACGCCGAGCGTCTGGACCGCGACACGTACGAGCTGGAGAAGCGTCTGCTGCAGATCGAGCTCATCAAGCTGCAGAGCTGGGTCAAGGAGTCGGGGCAGCGCCTCGTGCTGCTGTTCGAGGGACGCGACGCGGCCGGCAAGGGCGGCACCATCAAGCGCTTCACCGAGCACCTGAACCCCCGCGGCGCGCGGGTCGTCGCGCTGGTCAAGCCGACCGACCGCGAGCAGGGCCAGTGGTACTTCCAGCGCTACGTCTACCACCTGCCGACGTCGGGCGAGATCACGTTCTTCGACCGCTCCTGGTACAACCGGGCCGGCGTCGAGCGGGTGATGGGCTTCTGCACGCCCGAGCAGTACACGGAGTTCCTCAAGCAGGCCCCCGCGTTCGAGAAGATGCTCGTCAACGACGGCATCCACGTCGTGAAGTTCTGGTTCTCCGTGTCGCGGGCCGAGCAGCTCACGCGATTCACGATCCGCCAGATCGACCCGGTGCGTCAGTGGAAGCTCTCCCCCATGGACCTCGCGTCCCTCGACAAGTGGGACGCCTACACCGAGGCGAAGGAGGCCATGTTCCGCCGGACGGACACCAAGCACTCCCCCTGGACCGTCGTGAAGAGCAACGACAAGAAGCGCGCCCGTCTTGAGGCCATGCGCCACGTGCTGCACCGCTTCGACTACCCCGGCAAGGACCACGACGTCGTCCGCACCCCCGACCCCCTCGTCGTCGGCGCCGCCGCCGACCTCTTCGACCCCGACTCCGCCGACGTGGACTGAGCGCGTCTCCGGCTGGGGCGCGCTGCCTGCGGTCGTCGTGACCTTGCTGGTGCGCTGCCCGCGTGGGTCTGTGCTTGCGGCTGCGCCGCCGCAAGGGGTCTGACCTTGCTGGTGCGCTGCCTCGGCCGGCGCTGGGTGTGGTCTCCGAAAGGGCCTCGACCGGGCGGCTGGCGACGGCGCTGGGTTGGGGTCTCGGGCTGCGGGTCGATGCTGGGTGTGGACGCAAGAAGCTGCGTTCGTGCGTCGGAGTCCAAGGATTCTGCGTTTGGTACGGGATTCCGTCACCAACGCAGAAGCGTTCGACCTCCGGCGCGTGGAGGAAGAAGCGTGGGTGCCCTTGGGGGTGGGGTGGGCAGTGCTTCTCCCTTCTCGTGGCACGGTCCACGAGAAGGGAAGATCTCTGCTCCGTCTGACCCCGCCGGCGGTGGATCTGCCACCTGTAGAGCGCTCAGAAGGTGGCAGACCCACCGTTGGGACGCGCGAACGCAGAGTCGTGGCCCGAGAACGCAGAAACGAAGAATCGTGCGTCCAAAGGCGAGCTCAGGCCAAGCCCCGAGACCCGGAGCCGGCCCCAGGCCCACTGCCGGTCGAGGCCCTTTCGGAGGCCACCCCCAGCGCCAGCCGAGGCAGCGCACCAGCAAGGTCACGACCCCCTGCGGTAACGCACCAGCAAGGTCACGACCCCCTGCGGTAACGCACCAGCAGGCCGGGACCCCCGCAGGCAGCGCACCAGCCAGCCCACGACGACCCTGCCGCGAACCGGCCGGACTCAGCCCTCGGTGGGCGCCTCCTCCGTGGTCGCCTCGTCGGCGGTGGCCTCGTCCCCCGCGTCAGCGTCCGGCTCCTCGCGCGGAGGGCCCTCGGCGAGCAGCGTCTTGAAGGCTGCCTCGTCGAGGATGGGGACGCCGAGCTGCTCGGCCTTGTCGGCCTTGGAGCCGGGGTTGTCGCCGACGACGACGTAGTCGGTCTTCTTGCTCACCGACCCGGCGGCCTTGCCGCCGTGCTCGAGGATCGCCTCCTTGACGGAATCGCGGGTGAAGTCCTCGAGGGAGCCGGTGACGACGATCGTCAGCCCGTCGAGCGTGCCGCCGCCGGTGGACGCCGCGCCGGGACCCGGGTGGTCCGGTATCGCGAACCGGACGCCGGCCGCGCTCCAGCGGTCCAGGATCTCCTGGTGCCAGTCGACGGCGAGCCACTCCAGCAGCGAGTCGGCGATGATCGGGCCGACACCGTCGACCTGCGCGAGCGTGTCGCGGTCGGCCGCGCGGATCGCCTCGAGGGAGCCGAAGTACTGCGCCAGCGCCCGTGCTGCGACCGGGCCGACGTGGCGGATCGACAGTGCCACGAGCTGGCGCCAGAAGTCCTTCGTCTTGGCCTTCTCGAGCTCGTCGACCAGCGTGAGGGCCTGCGCCGACGGGTGCAGGACGCGGTGGTTCTTGCGCACGCCCGCGGCCCGACGCTCCGCGGGCGACGCGTCCTCGAAGCCGGGCGGGTAGGTGACCTCGACCCGCTGGAAGGGTGCACGTCGTACCGGCTCGCCCGTCCGCTCGTCGATGCGGGGCTCGCCGGTCTCGGCGTCGCGCACGACCACCTCGATCGGCACGAGCGTGTCGAGGTCGAGGTCGAACAGACCCGCCTCGCTACGCAAGGGCGGCTCCTCCGGCACCGTCGGCTGCGTGAGCGCGGCGGCCGTGACCTCGCCGAGCGCCTCGATGTCGAGCGCACCCCTCGACCCGACGTGCTCGACCCGGCCGCGCACCTGCGCCGGGCAGGTCTGCGCGTTCGGACAGCGCAGGTCGATGTCGCCCTCCTTCATGGGCCGCAGCGGGGTGCCGCACACCGGGCAGTCGTCGGGCATGACGAACTCGACCTCGCTGCCGTCGCGCAGCTCCGCGACCGGGCCGAGGACCTCGGGGATGACGTCGCCGGCCTTGCGCAGGACGACCGTGTCACCGATGAGCACGCCCTTCTGCCGGACGACGTCCTTGTTGTGCAGCGTGGCCTGCCGCACGACGCTGCCGGCGACCTGCGCCGGCTCCATGACGGCGAACGGCGTGGCCCGACCGGTGCGGCCCACGGAGACGACGATGTCGAGCAGGCGGGTGTGCACCTCCTCGGGCGGGAACTTGTAGGCGATCGCCCAGCGGGGCGCGCGACTCGTCTCGCCGAGCTCCGGGTGCAGCGCGAGCTCGTCGACCTTGACGACGACACCGTCGATCTCGTGCTCGATGGCGTGCCGGTCCTGGCCGAGCTCGGCGACGCGGGCGAGGAGGTCGTCGACGGAGTCGTAGACCCGCGAGTGCGGGCTGGTGGGCAGACCCCACGACCCGAGCAGGTCGTAGACCTCGCTCTGTGCCGCGACCGGCGGACGCTCCCACGCGCCGATGCCGTGCACGTAGAGGGACAGCGCCTCGATCCGCGCCTCCCCCGCCTCGCGCTCGAGCCCGTCCTTCTTGCCCAGCAGCTGGCGCAGGCCGCCGCTGGCCGCGTTGCGCGGGTTGGCGAACGCCGGGAAGCGTCGGGCGGCGGCGGCCTCGGCCCGGTCCTGCTCGACCCCTCGCCCGGTCATCTCGGCCACGACCCGCTCGCGCAGGTCGGCCTGGAGCGCGTTGAGCCGCTCGAACGCGGCGACCGCGATGAAGACCTCCCCGCGGACCTCGACGATCGGCGGGTGTCCCTCGCCGTCGAGCCGCCGCGGCACGCCGGGCAGCCGCACCGCGTTGGTGGTGACGTCCTCGCCGACCCTGCCGTCGCCGCGGGTCGCGGCGCTGACGAGCCGGCCGTGCTCGTAGCGCAAGGAGAGCGCCAGGCCGTCGATCTTGACCTCGGTGAGCCACCGGACGTCGCGCCCCGCCGAGGCACGCGTCTTCTCGCACCACGCGGTGAGCTCCTCGGGCGAGAAGACGTTGTCGAGGCTGAGCATGCGCTCGGCGTGCTCGACCGGCGCGAGCTCGGAGCTGCGGGCAGCGCCCACCGAGAGGGTCGGCGAGTCCTGACCCTGGACCTCGGGGTGCAGCCGCTCGAGCGCCTCGAGCCGGTGCATCCAGCCGTCGTAGGTCTGGTCGTCGACCCGGGAGTCGTCGTCGCCGTAGTACGCGTCGCGGGCCTCGTTGATGCGCTCGACGAGCTGCTCGGCCTCGGCACGCGCCTGGTCGAGGGTCAGGTCCAACGGGTTCTGCGGGGCCTCGGTCACGTCGTTCATCCTAGGACCGACCTCCGACGTCCACCCCTCGTCGACGAGCCGACGGACGCGCCGCGGGTGCGACGTCGGCAGCGACCTGACACGGTGGACGCATGAGCCCCCGACGCCTCGTCCCGATCGTCCTCGGAGCCCTGCTCGTCGTGGCGGGGCTCGTCGGGTTCTTCGTCCTCGACGGGCTCGCCGCCGACCTCGCGTGCGGGGTCGCCGTGGTGGTCGGCATCGCCGTGGTGCGTCTCGGGTCGCGGCCCGACCCTGACGAGATCGTCTAGCGCACCTCAGCGCGCCAGTCCCACGGCCTCCGCGAGCACGCGGCGGGCGAAGGCGGGCGACGCGCCCGCGAGACCGCAGGCCGGCGTGATCACGACGCGGTCGTGCCAGGCGTCCTCGCCGAACCCGAGCCGTCCGGTCCAGTCCTCGATCCGACGTCGGGACGCGGCCGGGTCGAACGCGACGTCGGTCGACGGCAGCGCCCCGACCCAGAGGTCCGTCCCTGCCTCGAAGGCCTCGGCCCAGGCATCCGCACCCCCGCCGGTGGCCGCCTCGACCAGGCCGAGGTCGAACGCGACGGCGTCGAAGCCGGCTCCGCGCAGCAGGGAGACGGGGACCGCGGGCGCGCAGCAGTGCGCCACCGGCATCGCCCCGGCGTCGCGGACGGCGTCGACGACGAGCCGCAGCAGCGCGTCGGCCTCGGGCAGGTCGACGGTGCGGTAGCGGCCGAAGCCGGACGACGTCGGCACCTGCGCGGCCAGCACCGCGGGCAGGGCCGGCTCGTCGACCTGCACCACGAGCGGCGAGCGCGGGAAGCGCCGACGCAGCGACGCCACGTGGTCGCCCACCCCCGACGCGAGCGCGTGCGCGAGGTCGCGCCGTGCCCCGTGGTCGGACAGGACCTTCTCGCCCCGCTGGAGCTCGACGGTCGCCGCCAACGTCCACGGTCCGGCCACCTGCTGCTTGACGGTGCCCTCCCGGTCCTGGGCGACCTCCTCGAGGACGTCGAGGTCCTGCGCGAGCAGGGAGCGGGCCCGACGGTGGTCGACCCCCGAGGCGTCGAGCAGACGCCACCCGGCGGGCTGGAGGTCGGCGCCCAGGCCGTCGAGCACGGCGAGCGACCTGCCGACCATCTGGGCGGCGACGCCACGCGCCGGGAGCTCGGGCACGAAGACGAGGTCGTCGAGCGTGCCGAGCACCATCGCGGCGCTCTCGGCGTAGTCCTCGCCGGGCAAGGAGCCGATGCCGGTCGCCCTCACCTGCCGTCCCCGACGCCGACCTCGACGCGCGACGTGGCCGTGATGGTGGCGGAGCCGACCACGCGGGTGCCCACGTAGACGACGACGGCCTGACCGGGCGCGATGCCCTCGGCGGGGTCGTGCAGCCGCACCCGGACGAGGCCGCCGTCGACCTCGACGACGGCGCGGTGCTCGGCGCCGTGGGCGCGCAGCTGCACGGTGCACTCGAGCGGACCGTCCGGCGCCGGGCCGCACCAGAGCGGGCGGTCGGCCTCCAGCACGTCGACGAGGAGACGCTCGCGCGGGCCCACCGTCACCGTGCCCGAGACCGGCTCGATGTCGAGCACGAAGCGCGGCTTGCCGTCGTCGGCCGGCACGCCCAGCCGCAGGCCCCGGCGCTGGCCGATCGTGTAGGCGTAGGCGCCGTCGTGCTCGCGCAGGACGGTGCCGTCCTCGTCGACGATCGTCCCGGGGCGGGGGCCGAGCCGCTCGGCGAGCCACCCGGCGTTGTCGCCGTCGGCGACGAAGCAGATGTCGTGGCTGTCGGGCTTCGTGGCCACCTGCAGGTCGCGACGGGCGGCCTCGGCGCGCACCTCGGTCTTGACCGAGCCCCCGAGCGGGAAGTGCGAGTGCCGGAGCTGCTCCTGCGTGAGCACGCCCAGCACGTAGCTCTGGTCCTTGCCCGCGTCCTGGGCCCGGTGGAGCTCGACGTCGCCGCTCGCCCCGGTCTCGAGGAGGGCGTAGTGGCCGGTGACGACGCCGTCGAAGCCCAGCGCGAGCGCGCGGTCGAGCACGGCGGCGAACTTGATCTTCTCGTTGCAGCGCAGGCACGGGTTCGGGGTGCGGCCGGCCGCGTACTCGGCGACGAAGTCGTCGACCACCTCGTCGGCGAACTCGGTGCTCATGTCCCACACGTAGAACGGGATGCCGAGCACGTCGGCGGCGCGGCGGGCGTCGCCGGCGTCCTCGATGGAACAGCAGCCCCGCGCACCGGAGCGGTACGACCGCGGGTTGCGGCTGAGCGCGAGGTGCACGCCGGTGACGTCGTGGCCGGCCTCGACCGCGCGCGCCGCGGCGACGGCGGAGTCGACCCCGCCCGACATGGCGGCGACGAGCCGTGCCATCAGCGTCCCCTGACGAGGGAGGCCGTGACGGCGCGATCGCGCACCTGCGGGAGCGCGGCGAGCAGCCGGTCGACGTCGGCCTCGGTGGAGGTGTGACCCAGGCTCAGCCGCAGCGACCCGCGGGCGGCGGCGTCGTCGTAGCCCATGGCGAGGAGCACGTGGCTGGGCTGCGGGACGCCCGCCTGGCAGGCCGAGCCCGTGGACACCTCGATGCCCTGGGCGTCGAGCAGCATGAGCATGGCGTCGCCCTCGCAGCCCGGGAACGTCACGTGGGCGATGTTCGGGAGCCGGTGCTGCGGACCGGGCTCCGGGTCGCCGTTGACGACGGCGTCGGGGACGGCCTGCAGGAGACCGGTGACCAGCCTCTGCCGCAGGCGCTCGATCCGCGCCGAGACCTCGGCCTGTCGCTCGACGGTGATCTCGAGCGCCCGCGCGAACGCGGCGATCAGCGCCACCCCGACGGTCCCGGAGCGCAGGTCGCGCTCCTGCCCGCCACCGTGGACGAGGGGCACGGGGGCCACCTCACGACGCACCAGCAGCGCACCCACCCCCACGGGCCCGCCGAGCTTGTGCGCGGTGACCGTCATGGCGTCGAGCCCGGAGGCGGCGAAGTCGAGCGGGAGGTAGCCGGCGGCCTGCACGGCGTCGCTGTGCACCGGGATCGCGTGCTCCTTCGCCAGCGCGACGACGTCGTCGACCGGCTGCACGGTCCCCATCTCGTTGTTGGCCCACATGGTCGTCACCACCGCGACCGACGCCGGGTCGGCCTCGATCTGCTCGCGCAGCCGCTCCACGACGACCCGTCCCTGTCGGTCGACGGGGGTCGTGTCGATGCGGGCACCCTCGTGGGCGGCCAGCCACGTGACGGGGTCGAGCAGGGCGTGGTGCTCGATCGAGCTGAACAGCACGCGGTCGCGGGCGGGATCGACGTCGCGTCGGGCCCAGTACAGGCCCTTGATGGCCAGGTTGTTCGCCTCGGTTCCCCCGGAGGTGAACACGACCTCGGACGGGCGGGCGCCGAGGCACTCCGCGATCACCTCGCGCGACTCCTCCACGACCCGCCGCGCGGCGCGGCCCGAGGCGTGCAGGCTCGACGCGTTGCCCGTGCGGGCCAGCTGCTCGGTGAGCACCTGCGCGGCCTCGGGGTGCATCGGCGTGGTGGCCGCGTGGTCGAGGTAGACCACGGAAGCCGGCGCGCTGTTCTCGGACGTCATGACGTCACCAGGGTAGACCGGCGCGCCACCGCGTCGTCGCGCGCTGGCGGCGACGTCGCGCTCACCGCCCGCAGACGTCGGCCAGCGCCCGCGCCGCGTCGGTGAGCTGCTCGTCGGTCACCGAGCGCCCGAAGGTGAAGCGCACCGCCGTCTGCGCCACCTCCGACGGCACTCCCATGGCCACCAGCACGTGGCTCGGCTCGTCGCTGCCGGCGTGGCACGCCGACCCGCTGGAGCACACCACACCGCGGCGCTCGAGGTCGAGCAGCACCGACTCGCCCGACCGTCCGGGGAGCACGAACGACGCGTGCCCCGGGAGACGACGCACCGGGTGTCCCGTCAGTGCGGCGCCCGGGACCGACTCCAGCACCGCCGCGACGAAGCGGTCGCGCCGCGCCGCCACCTCCGCCGCCGACGTGCCGGCCGAGCGCGTGAGCCGCAGCGCAGCCGCGAGACCGACGGCACCCGCCACGTCCTCGGTGCCGGAGCGTCGACCGCCCTGCTGGCCGCCGCCGTGGACGAGCGGCTCGACGCGCACGCCCCGACGCACCCACAGCATCCCGACGCCCTTCGGTCCGCCGAGCTTGTGCGCCGAGAGGCTGAGCGCCTGGACGCCGAGCACTCCGACGTCGAGCGTCAGCCCGTCGTGGTCGGGCCAGGCCGCCGACTGGACCGCGTCGGTGTGGAACGGGACCCCGTGTCGCGCCGCCACCTCCGCCAGCGCGGCGACCGGCTGGACGGTGCCGACCTCGTTGCTGGCGTGCTGCACGCTCACCACGGTCGTGTCGTCGCGCAGCACCGCAGCCAGGTGGCCGGGGTCGACGAGACCGTCGCCGTCGACCTCGAGCTCGGTGACGTCGTAGCCGATGCGGCCGAGCCAGCGGGCCGACTCCAGGACCGCCGGGTGCTCGACGGCGCTCACGACCACGTGGCGTCCCCGCGGCTGGGCGAGTGCGATGCCCTTGACGGCCGTGTTCGCCGCCTCGGTCCCCCCAGAGGTGAACGTGACCTCGCCGGCGCGCGCACCGAGAGCCTCGGCGACGTCGGCGCGCGCCTGCTCCAGGCCGGCACGGGCGGCGTCGCCGATCTCGTGGTGGCTCGACGGGTTCCCGAACGCCGGACCGAGGTAGGGGCCCATGGCGGCGAGCACGTCGCGGCGCAGCGGCGTGGTGGCCGCCTCGTCGAGGTAGATCACGTCGCCGGTCCCGCCACCTGCGACCCGGCACCTCCGGCCCCGCCGACCTCGACGTCGAGCCCGAGGTCGAGCGCGCGGACGGAGTGGGTCAGGGCACCGACGCTGATCACGTCGACGCCGGCGCGCGCCACCTCGCCGACGGTCTCGAGCGTGATGCCGCCGCTCGCCTCGACGATCGCGCGACCCGCGACGAGCGCGACCCCCGCCCGCAGCTCGTCGGGCGTGAAGTTGTCGAGCATGATCGTGTCGACACCGCCGGCCAGCACGGCCTCCACCTGGTCGAGACGGTCGACCTCGACCTCGACGTGGGTCGTGTGCGGCAGCTGCTCGCGCGCCTGACGGATCGCGGCGGTCACGTCGTCGACGAGCGCGAGGTGGTTGTCCTTCGCCATCACGGCGTCGGAGAGCGAGAAGCGGTGGTTGCGCCCGCCACCGCAGCGGACCGCGTGCCGCTCCAGCGCCCGCAGCCCGGGCGTGGTCTTGCGGGTGTCGACGATCCGGACGCCCGTCCCCTCGACCGCCTCGACGTACCGGGCCGTGAGGGTCGCGATGCCGCACAGGCGCTGGACGAGGTTGAGGGCCACGCGCTCCCCGCGCAGCACGGCCCGTGCGGGGCCCACGACGGTCGCCAGGACGTCACCCGCGGCGAACGGTTCGGCGTCGGCGCGCAGGACCTCGACCACGACCGCCGGGTCGACCGCGGCGAACGTCTCGACGAGCACGTCGCCGCCGGCCATGACGCCGGCCTCGCGGGCCACGACCGACGCTCGGGCAACGGCGGTCGCCGGCACGAACACCTCCGACGTGAGGTCGCCGGACGGCGCGTCCTCGTCGAGGGCGAGGTCGACGACACGTCGCACCTGGCGTCGGGTCAGCACGCGGCACCTGCCGTCGCCCCGACTCGACGCGGAGCGGTGGTCCGGGCGAGCACCACGGCACTGTGCCGGGCCACCGGCCCCGGAGCGGGAGCGTCGATGCGGAAGTGACCACCGCGCGACTCCCGACGCTCCAGCGCCGAGACGACCAGCGCCCGCGCAACGGTGCGCAGGTTGGCGTCCTCGACCGCCTTCACGTCACCACCCGAGGGGACGCTCGTGTCGACCCGCTGCAGGGTCTCCACCGCGTGCCGCAGTCCGACCTCGTCGCGCCGCAGCCCGGCCGTGTCCCACAGCAGCCGCTGCAGGTCGGTCCGGATGAGCGGCAACGGGTCGTCGGTGTCCGCGGGAGGCACGAGGACGGGTGCCGCCCAGCTCTCGTCGACGTCGTCGGCCGCACGCGGCGCGGCCACCGCGGCCTCGACCACCCGCCGTCCGTACACCGCCCCCTCGAGCAGCGAGTTCGACGCGAGCCGGTTGGCTCCGTGCAGCCCGTTGCAGGCGACCTCGCCGACGGCCAGCAGACCCGGCAACGACGTGCGTCCCCAGAGGTCGGTCCGCACGCCGCCCATGAAGTAGTGGGCTGCCGGGGCGACGGGGACCGGCTCGCGGCCCCAGTCGAGCCCGAACGAGCGCACCGACGCGTCGATGGTCGGGAAGCGGCGGGCGAGGAAGTCGGCCCCGAGGGCGGTGGCGTCGAGCAGCACCGGCGCACCGCCCTGGCGAGCCATCTGCTCCGCGATCCCCCGCGCCACGACGTCACGAGGGGCGAGCTCGGCGTCGGGGTGGACGTCGAACATGAACCGGTGGCCGTCCGCGGCGCGCAGGACGGCACCCTCCCCCCGCACGGCCTCGGACACGAGCGGGCTGCCCGGGACCGCGAGGGCGGTCGGGTGGAACTGGTAGAGCTCGAGGTCGGCGGCGACCGCACCCGCACGCAGCGCCATCGCCAGGCCGTCGCCCGTAGCGACGGCGGGGTTGGTCGTGTACGGGTAGAGCTGCCCTGCTCCCCCGGTGGCGAGCACCACCTGGTCACCGTTCAGCACCGTGCCGTCGAGGAGCACGACGCCCCTGACGACGCCCCCGTCGACGACGAGGTCGACGGCCATCGTCCGCTCGCGCACGTCGACGTCGCTCGCGCGCACCCTCTCGACCAGGGCGTCGGAGATGGCCGCACCCGTCGCGTCGCCACCGGCGTGCAGGATCCGCCCGTGGGAGTGGGCGGCCTCCAGGCCCCGGGCCAGCTCGCCCTGGTGCACGTCGAAGCGCACTCCGCGCCGCACGAGGGCGGCGACCGCGTCGGGACCAGCGGCGCAGAGCACCTGCACGGCCGCCTCGTCCGACAGCCCGGCACCGGCGGCCAGCGTGTCGGCCACGTGCGACGCGACGCTGTCGGCGGGGTCGGTGACCACCGCCACGCCGCCCTGCGCCCAGCTGGTGTTGCTGGTGACGAGGTCGGCCTTCGTGAGCAGCGTGACCCGCACCCCGGGACGAGCTGCCGCCTCCAGCGCCGCGGTGAGTCCGGCGACGCCGCTGCCGACGACGACCACGTGCCTCACGTCAGGCACCCCTCCCCGAGACGGGGACCGGGGAGGCGTCCTTCGGTCGCGCGGCGAGCATGCGCTCCAGGGCGACCTTGGCGTCGCGCGCGACGTCGTCGGGCACGACGATCTCGTTGCGCACCTCCCCCTCGAGCAACCCGTCGAGCACCCAGGCGAGGTAGCCCGGGTGGATCCGGTACATCGTCGAGCAGGGGCACACGACGGGGTCGAGGCAGAAGATCGTGCGGTCGGGGTGCTCCGCCGCGAGCCGGTTCACGAGGTTGACCTCGGTGCCGATGGCGATGACGTCGCCGGGCTGGCTGGCCGCTACGTACTTGCGGATGAGGTCCGTCGAGCCGGCCGCGTCGGCAGCGTCGACGACCGGCATCGGGCACTCGGGGTGCACGACCACCTTGACGCCGGGGTGCTCCGCGCGCGCCTGCTCGATCTGCGCGACGGTGAACCGCTTGTGCACTGAGCAGAAGCCGTGCCACAGCAGCACCTGCGCGTCGTGCAGCTGCTCCTCGGTGTTGCCCCCGAGCGGCTTGCGCGGGTTCCACATCGGCATGCGGTCCAGCGGCACGCCCAGGGCCTTGGCCGTGTTGCGGCCGAGGTGCTGGTCGGGGAAGAAGAGCACGCGGTGCGCCCGCTCGAACGCCCACTCCAGCACCGTGGCGGCGTTCGACGACGTGCAGACGATGCCGCCGTGCCGGCCGCAGAACGCCTTGAGGGCGGCCGAGGAGTTCATGTAGGTGACCGGCAGGACCGGCACCTTGCCGTCGGCGTCGGGACCCATGCCCGTGACGGGGTCGGCGTAGACGCGCTCGAGCTCCTCCCACGCCGTCTCGACCGACTCCTCGTCGGCCATGTCGGCCATGGAGCAGCCGGCGGCCAGGTTGGGCAGGATCACGTGCTGCTCCGGCCGCGCGAGGATGTCGGCGGTCTCGGCCATGAAGTGCACGCCGCAGAAGACGATGGTCTCGGCGTCGGGGCGGGTGAGCGCGGCGTTGGCGAGCTGGAAGGAGTCGCCCACGAAGTCGGCGTGCTGCACGACCTCGTCGCGCTGGTAGAAGTGCCCGAGCACGACGAGCCGGTCGCCGAGCGCCTCCTTCGCCGCGCGGATCCGCTCGTGCAGGTCGGCGTCGTCCATCCGCTGGTAGGCCACGGGCAGCTGGCCGGGACGCACCACCGGCTCGGGCACGACGTCGTCCTCGGACGCCCCGGGGCCGTAGCCCGGCACGAGGTCGAAGAGCCACGGGCCCTCGGCGAGCTCGGCGTCGCACGTGTCGCCGGGCCGTGCGGTGACGACGTCGTGGACGGAGCCGGTGGGGACGGGACCGGTGGACAGGGTGCTGGTCATCGGATCTCCTCGGGGAGAGCCGCGCGCCGGTACAGCGCGGGCGGACGGTGGCTCGTGCCGGTGAGGTAGGAGCCGGTGGCGGTGACGGTCCCGCTCGCCAGGACCTGGCGGCGGAAGTTGGCGGGGTCGAGCGAGCGATCGAGCACGGCCTCGTGCACGGCGCGCAGGTCGGCCAGCGTGAACTCGGGCGTGACGAAGGCGAACGCGATCGGCGAGTACGTGATCTTGGCCCGCAGACGCGCCAGGGCGTAGCGGAGGATCGTGTCGTGGTCGAAGGCGAGCCCGCGCACGTCGTCGGCGACGAACCACTCGACGTTCTCGCCGTCGGTGGCCCGGGCGTCCTCGTCGGGTCGCACCAGCGCCCAGTAGACGATCGAGACCACGCGGTCCTCGGGCGAGCGGTCGACCGCGCCGAAGGAGTAGAGCTGCTCGAGGTGTCGCGGCGCCAGGCCGGTGGTGCGCTCGAGCGTGTGGCGCGCCGAGGCCGCGAGGTCCTCGTCGGGGCGCAGCGGGCCGCCCGGGAGGGCCCAACGCCCCTCGTACGGCTCGCGGATGCGGCGCACGAGCGGCAGCCACAGGGTCGTACGGCCCGTCGTGGGGTGCGGGCGCAGCGCGAAGATGACCGTGGACACCGCCAGGCTGACCTGGCCGGTGTCGGTCTCGACGTCGGTGCGCATCGCCACTCCCTTCGGGTTGACCTGACCTTAACCCCACCTTCTGGTCGGCTCAACTCGAAGTGCGGCGCATCTCACCCCTCGGGCACCGGCCAGGATGGGGGTCATGCAGATCCGCCGCCTGACCGAGGCCGACGAGGACGTCATGCGACGCCAGTTCACCGAGGCGTTCGGCGCCTTCGACCCGCCGGAGCCGCCCGTCCCCCTCATCGTCGCCGGCAAGCGCTGGTGGGGGGCGGAGGTCGACGGGCGCATCGTCGCGACGGCGCTGGACCGCGAGTACGCGTCGTGGTTCGGCGGTGTCCGCGTGCCGACGGCGGGGATCGGCGGGGTCACGGTCGCGCCCGAGCACCGCGGAGCCGGTCTGCTCCGTCCGCTGTTCACGGCCATGCTGGCCGAGGCCCGGGAGCGTGGCGCGCTGGTCTCGACGCTGTACGCCACCGCGCCCGCGCTCTACCGGCGGTTCGGGTTCGAGACGGTCTCCTCGCTCGACGACGTGCGTCTGCCGACCCATGCGCTCGCCGTGGGCGGCAGCACCCCCGTGCGGCGGGCCACCTCGGCCGACGACGACGCGATCCGCGCCGTACACGACCGCGCGGCGGCCCGCGAGAACGGTCCGCTCGCGCGCACCGGACCGCTCTTCACGGAGTCGCCGACCCTGCGCGTCAGCGGGGTGAGCGTCGCCGAGCGCGAGGGCGAGGTCATCGGCTACGTGTCGTGGGACCGCGGCCGCGGGTACGGCGCCGAGGGCGAGCTGGTGGTCGGGCAGCTGATGGCCGACGACGCCGACGCGCTGCGCTCCCTGCTGAGCCTGCTGTCGACGTTCGCGTCGGTCACCCCGACCGTCCGGATCCGCACCAGCGGCGTGCCGCCGTGGCAGCACCTGCTGCGCGCGGCGCACCCGGAGACGGTCTCGTCGGCCCCCTACGCGCTGGCGGTGCTCGACCCGGCCGCCCTCGGTCTGCCGCGCGTGCACCCCGGCATCGACACCCGCCTCCCGTTCTCCGTCGACGGGCGCTCCTTCACCCTCGTGGTCGCCGACGGCTCCGGGCACGTCGAGCCCGCGGGCACGTCGGCGGGCGGCCGCACGTTCACGCGCGGTGGCCTGGCGCTGACGTTCGCCGGCGCGGCGACCTCGGCCACCCTGCGCTCGCTGGGCCACGTCGGAGGCGACCCCGCCGACGACGTCACGTGGGACCTGCTGTTCACGCGCGGCCCGGTGACGGTGCACGACTACTTCTGACGCTCAGCGGAAGTCGCGCGACCGGTGCCGTCCGATCGCGGTCGCCGTCTCGGGGTAGAGGGTCTCGATCCGCTCGATCCGCTCCGCCCGCAGGTTCGTGGCGCCCTCGACGTTCTCGACGATCCCCCGCACGACCACGCCGGCCGCGTTCTGCAGCACCCGGCGGTGCTGCTCCCAGACGTCGGCGAACACCACCACGTTGAGCATCCCCGTCTCGTCCTCCAGGTTGAGGAACGTGACGCCCGACGCCGTGTACGGACGCTGCTTGTGGGTGATGAGCCCGGCCACCCGGATCCGCCGACCCGTGCCGAGCGACGCGCACTCCTGCACCGCGCGGACCTCCTCGCGCACCAGCAGGGGACGCAGGTGCACGAACGGGTGGTCGGTGGGCGAGATGCGCGTGGCCCACAGGTCGGCCGTGGTCAGCTCGACGTCGCTCATGCCCGGCAGCATCGGCGGCGGTGCCTGCACGGCCGTGCCCTCCAGCAGGTCGGGCGCGTCGGTGTAGCCCGCGTTCCACAGCGCCTGGCGTCTGCTGAGGCCGAACACGTCGAACGCCCCTGCCGTGGCCAGGGCCTCCATCTGCGCCACCGACAACCGCGTGCGGCGCACCACGTCGGCCATGTCGGTGAACGCACGCTCCGCCCGGGCCGCCACGACGCGCTCGGCGTCGGCCTGCCCGATGCCCTGCACCTCCGTGAGCCCCAGCCGCACCGCGTGGTGGCCGTCGCGCCGGTGCTCGGCCAGCCGGGCCTGCAGCACGTCGCGGTCCTGCGTGTCGTCGAAGTCGCCCGTCGGGGGCTGCTCACGGTGGGTGCAGGTGTCGAGCCCGGTCGGGGTCCCGGCCCCCTGGCCCGCGACGAGGAGCTCCAGGTCGGCGTGGACCTGGGAACGGGCGATGCAGGGTCGGCGGACCTCCACCCCGTGCCGGCGGGCGTCGGCGGTGAGCGACTGCGGGGAGTAGAAGCCCATCGGCTGCGAGCGCAGCAGCGCCGCCAGGAACGCCGCCGGGGCGTGCAGCTTCAGCCAGCTGCTCGCGTACACCAGCAGCCCGAAGCTGAGCGCGTGGCTCTCGGCGAACCCGAAGTTCGCGAACGCCTGGATCCGCTCGTAGATCCCGTCGGCGGTCTCCCCCGTGATGCCGTGGCGCTGCATGCCGGCGTACAGGGTCTCGCGCAGGCGCTCGATCCGCTCCGTCCCGCGCTTGGAGCCCATCGCCCGCCGCAGCAGGTCGGCGTCGTCACCCGTGCAGTCGCCCACCGTCATCGCGATCTGCATGAGCTGCTCCTGGAACAGCGGTACGCCCATCGTGCGCTCCAGCACCGGCTTCAGCAGCGGGTGGATGTGGTCGACCGGCTCCTTGCCCAGTCGGCGACGGATGTACGGGTGCACCGCCCCGCCCTGGATGGGGCCCGGGCGGATGAGGGCGATCTCGATGACGAGGTCGTAGTACGAGCGCGGCCGAAGACGCGGCAGGGTGCCGATCTGGGCCCGGCTCTCGACCTGGAACACGCCCACCGAGTCCGCCAGGCAGAGCATGTCGAAGACTCCGCGCTCCTCCTTCGGGATCGACGCGAGGTCCCACCGCTCCCCCGTGTGCTCGGCCAGCAGGTCGAACGTGTGCTGGATCGCCCCGAGCATCCCGAGGCCGAGCAGGTCGAACTTGACCAGCCCCATCCACGCGCAGTCGTCCTTGTCCCACTGCAGCACGGTGCGCTTGTCCATGCGGGCCCGCTCGATCGGCACCACCTCGCCCACCGGCCGCTCGGTGAGCACCATGCCACCGGAGTGGATGCCCAGGTGGCGAGGCGTCTTCAGCAGCTGCTCGGCGAGCTCGCGCACCAGCGGCGGCAGGGGGTGGTCCTCGGCCGTCTCGACGGCCCGCCACGACTCGATGCCCTTGCTCCACGCGTCCTGCTGACCCACCGAGTAGCCCAGCGCCTTGGCGACGTCGCGCACCGCCGACCGCGGCTGGTAGCTGATCACGTTGGCCACCTGCGCGGCGTTGCGCCGGCCGAACTGGTCGTAGACCCACTGGATGATCTCCTCCCGGCGGTCGGCGTCGAAGTCGACGTCGATGTCGGGCTCCTCGTCGCGGGTGGCGGCCAGGAAGCGCTCGAACGGCAGGTCGTAGAGCATCGAGTCGACCGCCGTGATGCGCAGCGCGTAGCAGACCGCGGAGTTCGCGGCCGAGCCGCGACCCTGGCACAGGATCCCGCGACGTCGGGCCTCGGCGACGATGTCGTGGACGATGAGGAAGTAGCCGCAGAAGCCCTTCGCCTCGATGACGGCCAGCTCCCGCTGCAGCCGTTCCTCGGCGCGGTCGCGGTCGTGCGCGTAGAGCTCGTCGGCACCCCGGCGCACCAGCTCGCGCAGGTACTCCATCGGCGTGTACCCGGCGGGCACCTCGGTCTGCGGCAGCCGCGGGGCCGCTCGCCGCAGGTCGAACGCCGCGGCCCGGGCGACGTCGACCGAGCGCGCCACCGCACCGGGGTACCGGCCGAACCGGGCCTGCATCTCCGCGCCCGAGCGCAGGTACGCCTGGCCCGAGGCCGCCAGCCAGCCGTCCATGTCGGTGAGGCTGCGGCGGGCCCGGACGGCTGCCATCGCCTGGGCCAGCCGGGTGCGTCCCGGGGTCGCCGCGTGCACGTTGCCGGTGGCCACCACGGGCAGGTGGTGCTCGGCGGCCAGCCCCGCCAGCACGTCGTTCACGGTGGAGTCGGTCGGCCCGCCGTGGTGGGTGAGCTCGACGTCGACCGCGTCGGCGCCGAACAGGTCGACCAGACGGCGCAGTGCGCGGGACGCGTCGGCCGGGCCGCCGGTGGCGAGCGCCTGGCGCACGAAGCCCTTGCGGCAGCCGGTGAGCACGTGCCAGTGCCCGCGGCCCTGCTCGGCCAGCTGCTCGAGGTCGTAGACCGGTCGGCCCTTCTCGTCGCCGGCCAGCTGCGCCTCGGTGATGGCGGAGGCCAGCCGGTGGTAGCCCTCCACACCGCGGGCGAGCACGAGCAGGTGGCTGCCCTCGGGGTCGGGCACCCCCTGCTGCGGTGCCGTGAGGCCGAGCGACAGCTCCGCGCCGAAGACCGTCGGCAGGCCCAGCTCCTGTGCCGCCTCGGCGAAGCGGGCCACACCGTAGAAGCCGTCGTGGTCGGTCAGGGCCAGCGCCTCCAGCCCGAGGTCGACGGCCTGCTCGACCAGGACCTCGGGGGCGCTGGCGCCGTCGAGGAAGCTGAAGTCGCTGTGGCAGTGCAGCTCGGCGTACGGCACGGTCGGCGCCTGGTCCGCGCCGTCCTGCCACCGGCCGCCACCGTCCGTGGCGTCGGGAGCCCGGTAGCGCGCGCGCTTACGGCTGAACGCGGGACCGTCCCCGCCATCGGGGAAGCGACCGTCGACGGGGTCGGGTGCCAGGTCCTCGGTGCCGGGCACCGGGCCGCGCCGGTCGGCACGCCGGTCCTGCGGGAGGGCGTGCGCCGGACGTCCGGAGAGCCGCGCCTCGAGCTCGCGCCAGGTGACGTCGGGGTTGTTCCAGCCCATCAGCGCCTCCCCCTCCCCCGCTGAGCGTGACGTTTGCGGGGTGCGGACGCGCTCACGGCCCCGCGAACGTCACGCTTAGCGGGGAGGGGGGGCGTGAGGCGGTCAGTCATAGCGCGCCTCGGTCCACCAGGTGCCGTTCTCGACGACCATGAGCCAGGCGGTCCCGTCGACACCGACCACCTGGAAGCGGGCCACCCGACGGGCGGCGGCCTCGTCCCACCAGAGCTCGTCGACGGGCCAGGGACCGGCCCACGACGCGACGGGACGCCACTGCTCGTCGCCCGTGGCGCGGAACCGCACCGGCTCGCAGCTGATCGCCCCGCGGCCGTCGACGCCGACCACCCGGTCGCCCGGTCCGACGACCTGGGCCGGCCTCGGGGCGGCGTACACGGTGGCCGGCGCCGGCGGCGGCACCGACCCGGGCCACGGGGCACCGACCGCCCGGGCCGGCTGCGCCTGCTCGCCCCACGTCGTCAGCAGGCGGCGGGCAGCCGGTGCCCGACCACCCTGGACCTGGGCCGCGAGCACCCCGTCGTGCCCGACCAGACCCTGCACCCGGGCGATCCCCCGCTCGACGCGCTCGTCGTCGGCAGCCCGGGTGCCGGCCCCGAACAGCACCGGGGCGTGCTCGCCGACGGGCGCGACCGTCTCGGGCACCAGCCGCACGCCGCCGACCGGTCCGGGCAGCACCGTGCCCTGCAGCTGCCAGCGCACCCGGTCGACGACGTCGACGGCACCGAACCAGCGCGGGTGCGCCCAGCGTCGGGTGGAGGCGACGACACCGTCGACCTCGACCTCGATCCCGAGGGCGGTGCACACGACACCGCGCTCGGCCAGGCGGGCGACGAACCGCTCGGCCACCGAGCGCAGGCTGAACGCGACGGTCTCGGAGCTGGAGACCGGCGGCTCGAGCGCGAGCACGCCGCTCAGCTCGGGCGGCACGTCGCGGCGCGCGAGCAGCCGGGGATCCTGCCCCGAGGCGAGCCGGTGGAGCAGACCACCGTGCGCCCCGAACCGGGTGTGGACGTCGGAGGGCCGCAGCGCCGCCAGGTGCGCGAGGGTGGTCAGGCCCATGCGGCGCAGCAGGCTGACCACGTCGGGCGACTCGAGCACCTCGACCGGGAGCGGGGCCAGGAAGGCGGCGTCGGTGCCGGGCTCGACGACGTGGACGTCCTGCGGGGCAGCCCGGCGGGCGGCCTGCTCCGCGGCGAACAGGGTGTCGGCGACGCCGAGCCGCACGTCCCACACCGCGAGCGAGACGACGCGCTCGGCGACGACGGCCGCCGCCTGCTCCTCCCCGCCGTAGAAGCGGGCCGGCACGGGCAGCGCGCACAGCCCGGGACGCAACGGCGTGACCGCGGGGCTGAGCTCCTCGACGCCGAGCAGCACCTCCTCGAACGAGCGTGCCTCGACGTCGGGACGGTGGTCGGCCAGGTGCAGCTCGGGGCAGCGCGCCTGGGCGTCGCGACGACGCATGCCCCGCCGCACCCCCTCGACCCGCGCGGCGTGGTTGCACGCGAGCACCTGGCCGCCCTCGAGCACGGCACCGGGCTCGTCGCGCGGCAGGTCGGGCAGGGCGGCCCGCACCGGCCAGTCGGGGCACCACACCACGAGGGTCCTCATCCGGCGCTCCGCACGACCGCGGGCTCACGCCGGCGCACGGGTGCGACGTCGGGGCGAGCCTGCTGCACGGTGAGGTCGGCCGCGGGCAGCAGCAGGTCCCGGGTGCGGCGCGGTGCCGCGCCGCGGTGGAGCGCGACCGTGACCTCCCGCGAGCGCAGGTGCCCGTCGCCGGCGCCCGGGCCTGCCCAGCGGGCGGTCTCGAGGGTGAGCCGGGCGTCGCAGCGCGGCCAGTCGCCCCACGGGACGAGCACGCAGCCCTGCTTGCGCAGCCGGGCCCCGAGGCGGGACGCGTCGCCCTCGCCGACCGCCGCGGACGGGCGGACGACCACGAGACCCACCACGTCGACGAGCGCGGCCGTGACCTCCAGCCAGCGGTCCTGCGGGTCGGGCACCAGCACCGTGCGGTGCGGGTCGACGCCCATCGCGACCGCAGCCTCGACCCCCAGGTCGGGTGCGCCGACCACCGCGCACCACGTGCCGGCCGCCGACGGACCGGCCATGAGCAGCAGGGCCAGGCTGGCCGAGTCGACGCCGTACACCCCTCCGGTCTCCAGGCTCAGCAGACCCTCGAGGGCCGCGTGCGTGGGCACCGACTGGCGGGCAGGAGCGCCCTGCATCCGCTCGACCTCGCGTCGCAGCTCGGCGACGACCTCGAGGGCGGGACGGGCGGTGGACACCCCACCATGATCGAACAGATGTTCGAACGAGTCAACTGGATCGACGCACCCCGCGCCCGGTCAGCCGGGCGCGGGGCGAGCCTCAGACGTCGTCGCCGGCCTCCACCACGCCGAGCGGGATCGACCCGCCCGGGATGGCGTCGAGGAGCATGCGCGTGTAGTCCTCGCGGGGGTTCTCGAACACCTCGGACACGGTCGACTGCTCGACGACCTTGCCGTTCTGCATCACCAGCACGTTGTCGGCGATCTGCCGCACGACCGCGAGGTCGTGGGTGATGAACAGGTAGGACAGGCCCAGCTCGCTCTGCAGCTCGTTCAGCAGCGTCAGGATCTGCGCCTGCACCAGCACGTCGAGCGCCGAGACGGCCTCGTCGCAGATGACGACCTCCGGGTCGAGCGCGAGGGCTCGGGCGATCGCCACGCGCTGGCGCTGGCCGCCCGAGAGCTCGTTCGGGTAGCGCGTCATGACCGAGGCCGGCAGTGACACCTTGTCGAGCAGGTCGCGGATCTTGGCCTCGCGCTCCTTGGCCGTGCCGACGCCGTGCAGCCGCAGCGGCTCCTCGATCGAGCGGTAGATGGAGTACATCGGGTCCAGCGAGGCGTACGGGTTCTGGAACACCGGCTGCATCTGGCGCCGCAGCGCGAGCTGCTGGTCCTTCTTGCGCAGGGTCGTGATGTCGACGCCGTCGAACTCGACGCTGCCGCTGGTCGCGTCGAGCAGACCGAGGACCATACGGGCCACGGTCGACTTGCCCGACCCCGACTCGCCGACGATCGCGGTGGTCGTGCCGCGCTCGAGCTGGAAGGAGACCTGGTCGACCGCCGTGAAGTCGGTCGACTGCCCCGGCCGGCTGCCGCGGATCTTGAAGACCTTGGTGAGGTCCTTGGCCTCGATGATCGTGCCGCGGCCCTCCCCCAGCTCGTCGTCGTGGGTCGCGACCTCGGCGGCGATCTCGGCCGCCGTCTGCACGGCCTGCTCACGGACCTCGGCGCGGGCCTCCACCGACGAGAGCCGCTGCGAGGCGAGCGACGGTGCCGAGCTGACGAGCCGCTTGCTGTACGGGTGCTGGGGGTCCTGCAGGATCTCCAGCGCCGGCCCGGACTCCACGACCTGCCCGCGGTACATGACCACGAGGTGGTCGGCCCGCTCGGCCGCCAGCCCGAGGTCGTGGGTGATGAGCAGGACCGCGAAGCCCAGCTCGTCGGTGAGCCGGTCGAGGTGGTCGAGGATCTGCTTCTGGACCGTCACGTCGAGCGCCGACGTGGGCTCGTCGGCGATGAGCAGCTTCGGCCGCGCGGCCAGGCCCATCGCGATGAGCGCACGCTGGCGCATGCCGCCGGAGAACTCGTGCGGGTACTGCTGGGCCCGACGGGCCGCGTCGGGCAGTCCGGCCTCCTCGAGCAGCTCGACGACGCGGGCGTCGGCGGCCTTGCCCTTGGCGACGCCGTTGGCCTCGAGCGACTCCTTGATCTGCGTGCCCACACGCCACAGCGGGTTGAGGTTCGACATCGGGTCCTGCGGCACGAGGCCGATGGACGAGCCGCGCAGGGCGACGATGTCGGACTTCTTCGCGTGCGCGATGTCCTGGCCCTCGAAGAGGATCTGGCCACCGGTGATCCGTCCGGTGCCGGGCAGCAGGTCGATGATGGCGTGCGCCGTCGTCGACTTGCCCGAGCCGGACTCTCCCACGATCGCGACGGTCTGACCGGGGTAGACCGACAGGTTGGCGCCGATGACGGCGGGCACCACGGTCTTCTTGTCGGCCGCGAAGCCCACGTGGAGGTCCTTGACCTCCAGCAGCGGCTGGTCGGGGTTCAGGTCGCGGCTCATCGCTTCTTGGCCTTCGGGTCGAGGGCGTCGCGCACGGCGTCGCCGAGGAGGATGAAGCTGAACACGGTGAGCGCCAGCGCTCCGGCCGGCCAGAACATGGTGCCCAGCCGCTGCCCGGCCCGCACCTGGTTCTGGGAGGCCGCGATGTCGTTGCCCCAGGACACGATGCTGGTCGGCAGCCCGAGGCCGAGGAACGACAGCGTCGCCTCTGCCACGATGAACACACCGAGCGAGACCGTCGCCGTGACGATCACGGGAGCCAGGGAGTTCGGCACGACGTGGCGGAGCAGGTTGCGCCGCGGCGTGGCACCGAGCGCACGCGCGGCGTCGACGAACTCCTGCTGCTTGGTCTCGATGACGGCACCGCGGGCGATACGCGTCACCTGGGGCCAGCCGAAGAGTCCCAGGGCGAGCACGATCGCGAGGACCGACCCCCAGAAGCCACGGTCGGGCCAGACGTTGTTGAGCGCCGACAGCAGCACGATCGCGGCCAGCAGCAGCGGGATGGCGTAGAAGATGTCGCCGACGCGGGAGATGAGCGTGTCGAAGATGCCGCCGTAGAAGCCGGCGACGGCACCCGTCACGAGGCCGAGCAGGGCGACGATGAGCGTCGTGAAGACGCCGACGGCGACCGAGGCGCGTGCCCCGTAGATGACGCGCGAGTACACGTCGCAGCCCTGGCGGTCGAAGCCGAGCGGATGACCGGGCGAGGAGACCGCCAGGCTCTTGCCGGGCTGGCAGAAGCTGGGGTCGTTGCTCGTGAACAGGCCCGGCACCGCGATGACCACGGCCAGGAACACGAGGAGCACGGCCGAGACCCAGAACAGCGGGTTCTTGCGCAGCTGCTTCCACGCCTCCTTCCACTGGCTCTCCGGCGGGGCCGTGGTGTCGAGTGCGCCGACGTCGTGCAGCGGGGTGTCCTCCAGGCGGGCGAGGTAGCGCTCCTGCCCGGGACGGATCTTCGAGCGACGGCCGTCAGGCATAGCGGATCCTCGGGTCGAGCCAGGCGTAGAGCAGGTCCACGACAAGGCTGGTGAGCACGTAGACGAGCACCATGATGGTGACCACCGAGACGATGGTCGGGGTCTCGCCGCGTCGGACGGCCTGGAAGGCCAGGTTGCCGACGCCGGGGACGTTGAAGATGCCCTCGGTCACGACCGCGCCGGCCATCAGGCCGCCCAGGTCGGCGCCGAGGAACGTCACGACGGGGATGAGGGAGTTGCGCAGCACGTGGCGGCGGTTGACCTGCCCGTCGGGCAGACCCTTGGCCCGGGCCGTGCGCACGTGGTCGGCGGTGAGGTTCTCGATCACCGACGTGCGGGTCAGGCGCAGCACGTAGGCGAACGACACGAGACCGAGGACGATGGCCGGCAGCAGCAGCTCACGGAACGTCGCCTGCGAGCTGACGAGCGCCGGCAGCGCCCCGAGCTTGATGCCGACGATCAGCTGCAGCACGAAGCCGAAGACGAAGATCGGGACGGCGATGACGAGCAGCGACACCACGAGCATCGTGGAGTCGAACAGCTTGCCGCGGCGCATGCCCGCGTAGAAGCCGGCAGCCACGCCGAGCACGGCCTCGATGACGAGGGCCATGAAGGCCAGCTTGATGGTCACGGGGAACGCGCGCTGGACGAGGTCGATCACCGGCTGGCCGCTGAACGACGTGCCGAAGTCGAGGGTCACCGCGCCCTTGAGGAACAACAGCCACTGCACCAGGAACGGCTTGTCGAAGTTGTACTGCTCGCGCAGCGCCTGGTAGGTGCCCTCGGGCACGGGCTTGTCGCCGAACAGCGCGACGATGGGATCACCTGGTCGCAGGAACACCATCGCGTAGATGAGCAGCGTCGCTCCGAGGATCACCGGGATCGCTTGGAGGAGACGCTTACCGACGTACCACCACATGGGCAGGACTCCTTGTCTGAAGGGGGCGGCGGTGCCGCGACCCGTCCCGACGATACGCCGGGGCACGAGGCACCACCGAGGGACCCGGACGCACCTGTGGGGCAACACCTGAGGTGTTGCCCCACGGGTGGTCGTGCGGGCGCCGGAGCTACTTCTTGGTGATGAGGTGCAGCTCGGGCTGGTTCTGCCAGTTGAACTCGACGTTCTCGACGTTCTTCGAGGCGGCGGCAGCCACGTTCGAGTACCACAGCGGGATGGCCGGCAGGTCCTTGAAGAGGACCTCCTGGGCCTGCGACTGCAGCTCGTAGCGCTTGTCCTCGTCGGGCTCGCCGGCGATCTTCGTCATGAGGTCGTCGAACTCCTTGGAGGAGTAGTCGCCGTCGTTGGACCCGGCCTTGGTCTGGTACAGCGGGGCCAGGTAGTTGAAGATCGACGGGTAGTCAGGCTGCCAACCGGTGCGGAAGGCCGTCTTGATCGTGCGGTTCGTGACGTCGGAGCGCAGCTCGTCGAACGTGGCGTAGGCCTGGCCCTTGGCGTCGATGCCGAGGTTGTTCTTGAGCTGGTTCGCGATCGCGTCGACCCACTCCTTGTTGCCGGCGCCGTCACCGTTGTAGGCGATGACGAACGAGCCCTTGAACGGGGCGATGTCGTCGGCCTGGGCCCACAGCTTCTTGGCCTCGTCGGCGTCGAAGGTCAGCACGTCGCTGCCCGGGATGTCCTTATCGAAGCCCGGCATGACGGGCGCGGAGAAGTCCACGGCCGGCGTGCGGGTGTCGTCGAAGATGTTCTTGGTGATCTCGGGGCGGTTGATGGCCTTGGAGATCGCCTGACGACGCAGACGGCCCTCGTCGTTGGTGCCGAAGCCGGGCAGTCGCTCGGGGATGGTGACCGAGCCGAAGACTGAGCCGGGCTCGGAGATGGCCTGGACCGAGCTGTCGTCCTGGAAGGTCGACAGGGCGCTCGGGGGCACGGCGTCGAGGACGTCGAGGTCACCGGTCTGGACGGCGGTGTACGCCGTGTCCGGGTTCGTGAAGAACTTCAGCGTGACGCCGCCGTTCTTGGGCTTGCGGACGCCGTCGTACTCCTCGTTCGGGACGAGCTTGATCTGGACGTCGTGCTCCCAGGCACCCTTGCCGTCCATCTTGTACGGGCCGTTGCCGATCGGGTCCTCGCCGTAGGCCTTGATGTCCTCGAACGCGGACTCGGGCAGCGGGTAGAACGCCGAGTAGCCCAGACGCGCCGGGAAGTCGGCCTCGGCCTGGTTGAGCTCGATCGTGAAGGTCTTGTCGTCGACGACCTTGAGGCCCTCGAGCGTCTTGGCCGTCGGCTTCTCGGCCTGGACGGCGTCGAAGCCCTTGATCGGGTAGAAGAAGTAGCTGTTGAGCTGCTTGTTGGTGCTGAGCGCGCCGTAGTTCCACGCGTCGACGAACGACTTCGCGGTGACCGGCGTGCCGTCGGAGAACTTCCAGTCCTTCAGCTTCACGGTCCAGGTGACGTTGTCGTCGGACTCGATCGACTCCGCGACCTCGTTCACGCTCGAGCCGTCCTTCTGGTACGAGACCAGACCGGCGAAGAGCAGGTCGACGGCGCGACCGCCACCGGTCTCGTTCGTCGACGTGGGGACGAGCGGGTTCTGGGGCTCGGTGCTGAAGTTGGTGATCACCGAGTCGGTGGACCCGGAGTCGTCACCGCCTCCACCGCAGGCCGCCAGGACGAGGCTGCCCGCGGCGAGCAGGGCTACGCCCGCGACGCGAGTACGTCGGGAGAGACGCATGGATTCCTCCTGTGAAGATGGGTGCACGCAGTCGCGTGCGCCCCTATTGCTATCACCGGCGGACGGGCCTTCGACAGGCCTCGGAGGGGACTTCACCAACTTGCAACCTGATCAGGATGGGCCATGATGCGTGGCTCTCACGGGCCATGGACGCACGAGGGGCCCCGGACCGTGCGGTCCGGGGCCCCTCGTGGTGGAGCGGGTGGTGATCAGCCCTTGCGCGACTTCGCGGCCTCGGTGGCCTGCGGCAGGACCGTCTTGAGGTCGCCGACGACGCCGAAGTCGACGAGCTCGAAGATCGGAGCCTCCTCGTCCTTGTTGACGGCGACGATCGTCTTCGACGTCTGCATGCCGGCGCGGTGCTGGATGGCACCGGAGATGCCGTTGGCGACGTACAGCTGCGGCGAGACCGTCTTGCCGGTCTGGCCGACCTGGAAGCTGTGCGGGTACCAGCCGGAGTCGACGGCGGCGCGCGAGGCGCCCACGGCGGCACCGAGGGTGTCGGCGAAGGCCTCAACCTCGGAGAAGTCGCCGCCGGTGCCACGGCCGCCGGAGACGACGATCGCGGCCTCGGTCAGCTCGGGACGACCCGAGGCGGCCTTCTCCTTGGTGGAGACGATCTTGGCGCCCTTGGCGGCGTCGGAGACGTCGACCGAGACGGCCTCGACCGTGCCGGCGCCCGAGGCGGCCTCGGGGGCCACGGAGTTCGGCTTGACGGCGATGACCGGGATGCCCTTGGTCACCTGGGCGTCGACCGTGAAGTTGCCGGCGAAGACCGACTGCGTCGTGGTCACGGTGTCACCGTCGACCGACACGTCGACGGCGTCGGTGATGAGGCCCGACTCGGTCTTGAGCGCGACACGGGCCGCGATCTCCTTGCCCTCCGTGGTGGAGGGCACGAGCACCGCGGCGGCGGAGGCGTCGGTGACGATCTTGGTGAGCGCCTCGGCCTTGGGGCCGACGAGGTACTCGCCGTAGACGGCGTCGTCGAGCTGGTAGACCTTCTCCGCGCCGTGCTCGGCCAGCGAGGCCGGGACGTCGGCGCCGAAGACGACGGCCGACGGCTCGCCGATCTTGCGGGCGATCGTGAGGAGCTCGAGGCTGGGCTTGGTGGCGTTGCCGTCGACGACGTCGACGAGCACGATGACTTCGGACATCTCTCTACTCCTGCTCAGACGAACTTCTTGGAGGCGAGGAACTCGACGAGCTTCGTGCCGCCGTCGCCCTCGTCGGTGATGATCTCGCCGGCCGTGCGCGGGGGACGCGGCTCGGTGGTGACGACCTTGGTCCAGGCGGCGTCGAGGCCGACCTCGGACGCGTCGACGCCGAGGTCGGACAGGTCCCACTCCTCGACCGGCTTCTTCTTGGCGGCCATGATGCCCTTGAAGGACGGGTAGCGGGCCTCGCCGGTCTGGTCGGTGACGCTCACGACGAGCTTGCCGGAGCCCTGGATCTCCTGCGTGGCGACGTCACCGTCACGCTTGATCGTGACGCTGTCGCCGTCGACGCTGATCTCGCCGCCGAGGGTGACCGCGGGCAGGCCGAGGCGCTCGGCGACCAGGGTCGGGACGACGCCCATGCCGCCGTCGGTCGAGGCCATGCCGAAGAACACGAAGTCGTACTCGAGCTTCTCGAGCGCCTTCGCCAGCACGAGCGAGGTCGCGAAGGCGTCGGAGCCGGCGATCGCGTCGTCGTTCACGTGCACGCCCTTGTCCGCGCCCATCTGCAGGGCCTTGCGGACGGCGTCGGCGGCGTCGTCGGGGCCGACGGTCAGGACGGTGACCTCGCCGTCACCCTCCTCGACGACCTTGAGCGCCTGCTCGACGGCGTACTCGTCGAGCTCGGAGAGCAGTCCGTCGACGTTCTCACGGTCGACGGTGTTGTCGGACGAGTCGAAGGTGCGGTCGGCCGTGGCATCCGGCACGTACTTCACCGCGACGACGATGTTGGTCACGAGGACCCTCCTGTGGTCGGGGACGCGGCGTTCTACGCCGCGCTGTCGGGGACGTCCACCTTCCCACGTGGTGCTCCACGAGGTGAGGGCAGCCTTGCACGCAAGGTTACCGGCGAGTTACATACCGGGGCCAGGCGCGTCACCCATGGTATAGGTCACACGTCCGGGACACCTGTCGTCGCAGGCCTCGCGGGTCAGGATCGAGCGGGCCGGTGCAGGAGCGACGGGGCGAGCACGCCGACCGCCAGGTAGGCGACCGATCCCCCGCCGTAGGCCACGAACGACTCCTTCGCGGCGGCGTTCTCGCCGCTGAAGGAGACGAGCCCGCGCAGCGGCTGCGTGAGCGGGTCGGCGACGGTCGCGACCGACTGCAGCACGCCCGTCGACGGGTCGAACCCGAACGCCACGAGCAGCGCCGCGAGCGCGAGCGTGACCGACGCGACCAGGCCGAGGACGCCCAGCACCACGCCGACCAGTCCGACGACGCGACGGGCGGTCGACGGACCCTCCTGCGGGACCGAGGGCGGCTCGGGCACGTCGTCGGTGCCGGAGTCGTCACGACGCGCCACGGCCGCGGCGGCCTTCGCGCGGCGACGCTCGACGCGGTCCGCGCGACGCGCACGCGACGGTCGCTCCGTCGGCGTCGCCTCGACGGACGCGCCGTCGGTCGCGGCTTCGACCTCGGTGCCGGCCCCGGCCTCGGCGTCGCTCTCGGTGTCGGTGTCGGTGTCGGTGTCGGTGTCGGGGCGACGATCCGTCGCGGCGGGCGCCGGGACGTCGGCCACCGCGGGCACCACCCGGGTCTCGACGACGTCGGCGGTCTCCTCCGTCGGAGCCTCCGGTTCCTGGACGGCGACGGCTCCCACCGCCTCGAGCAGCGCGGTGTCCTCCTGCGACGTCGAGGGCTCGGCCTCTGCGACGGGCTCGTCGACGGGCGGCTCGGCACGGTGGCTGCCGGGCGGGGTGGCCAGCGCGGCCCTCGCGGCCGCCTTGCTCTCCGCGCGACGGCGCGCCTTGGCCTGGGCGGCCTCCTCGGCGAGCCGCTTGCTCTCGGCACGCTCCTGCTCGCGCTCCTCGGCCTCGGCCGCCGACTGCTCGGCCTCCAGCTGCTTGACCTCCTCAGCCCATACCCGTTCGCGCTCGCGCTCCGCGGCAGCCTCCTCGCGGGCGCGGGCGCGCTCCTCGCGGGCGCGCTGCTTCTCGGCCTTCGCCTCCGCACGTCGCTGTGCACGCTCACGCTTCGCGGCGTCGCGGCGGGCCGCCTTGGCCTCCCGCGAGCCGGGTGCGGGGTCGGTCTCGGGTCGGCGCTCGGGCGTGTCGAGGGCTGCCTCGGCCCTCGCCAGCGGATCCGGGCGCGGACCGCCGTGGGTCGCCGCGATCCACGCGAGAGAGCCGGGCACGAGGTCCTCGTAGGAGCGCGTCACGCCGGGCGTCTGCGCCGGCGCGGCAGCATCGTCCGACGCAGGCGCGTCTGCCGGCACCGCAGCGTCGGACGACGTGTCACCATCGCCGTCCGCCTGCGCGGACGGCGCGTCCAGACCGGCGACGATGGCGCCGGCCGTCAGGTACTCAGGATCGCCGGATGACCCTTTTTTTGGTCGGGGGGACGGCTGCCCCGGGTCCGTCGCTCACCTCCGACGAGGCGTCGGGACCGACCTGGCTGGACGGCTCGTCGGCCGTCGACCTCTCCTCGACGAACTCCGCCACGGCGGGTGGCTCGAGCTCCGCGAAGCTCGGCACCTGCTTGGCCGACTGGTTCGCCGCGACGATGTGCGCCTGGGCGACGCGTTCGGCCTCCGCCTCAGCGGCCGCCACCCACTGCATCGCGGTGGCCTCGGCCTCGGCCAGCTTCTCCTCGGCCGCCGAGCGTGCCGCAGCAACGGCCTGCGTCAGACGCTCCTGCGCGTCGAGCTTGGCGCGCTGCACGACGCGGTCGGCCTCGGCGCGCGCCTCCTCGATGCGGCGCTGGGCGTCCTGCTCGGCCCGTTCGCCCACGGCTCGTGCCTCGGACTCGGCCTGGGCGATCCGGGCTGACGCCTGCTCCTCGGCCTCGGCGAGCTTCCGCTCGGCCTCGACACGGGCCTGCTCGGCCTCCTCCGCCTGACGACGCGCCGCCTCCTCACGCGCGGCGGCTGCCGCCCGCGCTGCGTCGGCAGCCTCGGCGGCCACGCGCTCGGCCTCGGCCTGCGCCGTCCGCACGCGCTCCTCCGACACCCGCTCGGCCTCGGCCAGCTTGGCCGAGGCCTGGTTGCGCTCGTCCTCGGCCTGCCGGGCGAGCTCGGCCGCCTCCGCGGTGACCCGCTCGACGTGAGCCCGTGCCTCGTCGCGCTCGCGCGCCAGCTCGGCCGCAGCCTGCTCGTGGCGCTCGGCGGCCTCCGACGCCAGCCGCTCGGCCTCGGCCTTCGCGGCGGCGAGCTGCTCGTCGGCGGCGCGCTCCGCGTCGGAGAGCCGCACGGCGATCGCGACCCGCTCCGCGGCGACCTCCTGGGCGTACTTCTCGGCCTCGGCCTTGGCGACAGCGACGTGCTGGGCGGACGTGCGCTCGGCGTCGGCGACGACCTTCTCGGCCTCCAGTCGCACCTGCTCGAGCTTCGCCTCGGCCTCGGCACGCTCCTTCTCGAGCTGCTGCAGGGCCGCCTCGCGGTCCTGGCGAGCGGCCTCGGCCAGCTTCTGGGCCTCGGCGCGTGCCTCGCTGATGCGGCGCTCCGCGTCCTGCTCGGCTGCGGCCAGGCGCCGCTGCGCGGCGTCCTCGGCATCGCGCTCACCCTGGGCGAGACGCTCGGCGGCGGTGCGCGCCGCCTCCTCCTCGGCCTCGGCGATGCGGCGCTCGGCCTCTGCCTTCGCCTCGTCGAGACGCTCCTGCGCGGCGCGCTCGGCCTCCGCGCGGGCCGCCTCGACCCGGGCGTCGGCCTCCTGCTGCAGCTGCTCGATCTTGGCGGCGGCGGCCTGCCGCTCGCGCTCGATCTCGACCGTGACGCGCTCGGCCTCGGCACGCGCCGCACGCACGCGCTCCTCGGCGGCCTGCTCGGCCGCCCGGAGCCGACCCTGCAGCACCTCGCGCTGCTCGGCCTCGTCGGCGCGGATCCGTGCGGCGACCTCGGCGCGCTCGCGTGCGGCCTCCTCCATGAGACGGGCGGCCTCGGCGCGGGCGGCGCTCACGCGCTGCTGCGCGGCGGCGCTGGCCGCGGCGAGCTTCTCGGCGAACGTGCTGGGCGCCGGAGCCTGCGCGGCCTGGTCGTCCTCGGCGGGCTGCTCCGACGTCACGGGGGTCTCCTCGGCCTGGGGGCCCTCGTCGTCCGACGGGACCGAGGCGGCCTCCGTCGTCTCCTGCTCGGAGGTCTCGTCCTGGGGTGCAGGCTGCTCGGCCTGCTCGGCGGCAATGCGCTCGGCCTCGGCCTGCTCCGCAGCAGCACGCTCGGCCTCGGCCTGCTCGGCAGCAGCGCGGTCAGCCTCAGCCTGCTCCGCCGCTGCGCGGTCAGCCTCAGCCTGCTCGGCAGCTGCGCGCTCGGCCTCAGCCTGCTCCGCCGCTGCACGCTCGGCCTCAGCC